>Ga0315280_10001239_pt1 | contig 44461 bp, 33 predicted proteins | sample YL17G06_40_MG_FD_203697 | JGI IMG/M metagenome (GOLD analysis project Ga0315280, IMG submission 203697) | Sediment microbial communities from Yellowstone Lake, YNP, Wyoming, USA - YL17G06_40 | ecosystem: Environmental > Aquatic > Freshwater > Lake > Sediment | place: USA: Wyoming | collected... | reverse complement strand
GCACAGCGCAAAGTGAAAGGGGTGAAGGGGTGAAGGGGTGGAGGGGAAGTGAGAAGTGCAAAGTGAGAAGTGCAAAGTGCAAAGTGAAAAGTGAGGAGGGGTGAAGGTGTGAAGGGGGTGAAGGGGGAAGAGAGAAGGATGAGGGATGAAGGATGAAGAGAGGCGGCGAGCGGTGTTGGCCCGCAAATCGGGTGGAGTGCTGCGGTGATCAGTTGCCGTGGCGCGCCTGTGCAAGTTGTCATGGCGCGCAGCGCCGTTGCCGTGGGGGCAACATTGGGTTACGTCGAGAGGCGGCGTGGAGTAGCGGGCGCAAGCGATGGAGCGGGATGGGGTTGCGGCGATCGGATTGGAGGGGCCGTCGCCGCAAGTGGTGATCAACCGCAAGGGACGTATTCGGGGAAGTTGCCCTCATGACAAGTCGGACGCTAAGTCGTTGGTGGCGGCGAGGTTGCGGCGAAAACACCGCCCGGCAGTTAAACATGACTCCTGTGAGGGGTACTCACTTACAGTCACGTTACCAACCGTAAGTTGAAGCCGCAAGGCAGGTTACTGGCCGGGCGATCGACGCAAAAGATGGCCGGCGGGCCGGATGTTGGACCTCACAGGGGAAAGTAGGCAGTAGGCGGTGGGCGGTAGGCAGTCGGGCGTTAACCCGCCCTAGGAGACTTCAGGGCGGATTGCCAATCCGCCCTACGAGACTAGAGCCAGAGGTGGAGGCGGCCGCCGAGCATGTCGGGGAGGGCACGCTGGACGTAGCGCTCGATCTGCCGGGTGTGGTAGCGGGTGCTGAAATGGGCGGCGATCACCAACTCGTTTTGGAGTCGCTCGCGCCGCTCGACCACGTCGTCGAGGTGCATGTGGCCGAACTTGTGGATCCGCTCCTTGCGGTGGCTGGGGGCCACGAAGGTCATTTCGAGGATCAGCACCTCGGCCTCGTACATGGCGGGGCAGGCGTCGAGCCCTTCCGGCGAGCTGTCGCCGAGGTAGGCCAGCCGCGGAATTCGGATCTCCCGCGTGACCTCGGTCCCGCCGAGGCGGAGATCGCGGATCGCCGTGCCCGGGAGGTCCATGTACTCGGGTTTCAGCTTGCGGCGCCGCTCCCAGACCACAAAGCCCAGCGAAGGGACCGTGTGCCGGGTGGCCGAGACGGTGATCACTAACTCCCGGGACAACTGGATTTCGTCCCCCGGCCGGGCGGCAAGCAGCGTACAGGGGAGCCGCCCGCGGTCCAGCCGGCTCACCTGGCGCAAGATCCGCTCGACCGGCTCGATGGCGCTCTGCGGCAGGTAGATGGTCGGGGGCTCCATTTTCATCATGCGGCGGCGGGCGACGTAGATCGGCAGGGCCATGAGGTGGTCGATGTGGGTGTGGGAGACGAGCCAGGTGGGAGTGCCCATGAACGCCCACGGCTGGGCCCCCAAATCGAAGCCGATCTTGAACTCGGGGATCCGCCAGTAGGTCTGCACCGCCGCCCGGGAGTAGCCCTCAACGGTGATGCTCTTGTGCGTCAGCCGCTTGATGGGCTGATCCTTCAGGAGGTTGGCGCCGGGGGGGAGTTCGCTGGACATGGCGCATGATCGTAATTGTCCACTTGGGAGAAGTCCACTGGCTCGGCGCCGTCTTGCCGTGCGACGAGCCAGATTTCGCCGAAGAGGGCGTTCTGGTCCACGCGGACCTGATGATGCCGCACCAGTTCCAGGACCGCCAAGAAGATTCCGATCAGGCGGGACTTGAGCATCCCCGGCTCAAAAAGGGCGCCGAAGGCCAGGCGCCCCTCGTGGCGGAGGCGTTCCATGATGCGGGTCATGTAGACGTGAATCGGGGTTTCATCGTAGACGATGCTCGACGGCTTGGAAAGCTCCGTATTGCGGAGGATCCGGGCGAAGGCGCTCACCAGGTCCCACAGTTCGATCTCCTGGATGGGCTCCTCCGCCAGGTCCCGTTGGCGGGGCGGCAGGTCGCTGCTGATGCGGGGATAATGCTGTTGCCACTGGCGGCTCTGCTCCTCGAGGATGCTGGCCGCGTCGCGGAACTTCTTGTACTCCAAGAGGCGGCGGACCAATTCCTGGCGGGGGTCCCCCAACTCCTCTTCCACCTCATCGCCCCTGGGGAGGACCTGTTGGGACTTGATCTCCACCAGCGTGGCGGCCATCGCCAGGAAGTCGCCGACCGCGTCCACGTCCAACTCCTGGATCACGGAGAGATACTCCAGGTACTGGTCGGTGATGGGGGCGATGGGGATGTCGAGGATTTCCAGCTCGTGCTTGCGGACCAGGTAGAGCAGAAGGTCCAGCGGACCCCGAAAGACGCTGAGATCGACGCGGAAATCCATCGACACGCTGCTACCCTCTCACTTTCAGTCTATCCGGTCCGGCGCGATCGGGCGAGCGTCGCGGTCGTGCGGCTCTTCGCGCAGCAAAGGCGGGAGCGTCGGCTTCCGGGCCCTCCAAAGGGGCAACCCCCACCGCGCTCCAGGTTAGCCCGGTCCACTTCCATCCCGCCGGAAAGACCCGCAAATCCTCTACAATCAGTTTCGTCCAATCAGGCTTCCCAACTCCAAGTTGTGTCTTTCGGGGAGGGAGGCTACATACTGTTAATGGATGGGTGGCCCGCTTGCTGTGCGCAACTCAGGATTATACACTCGGTCTAGGCGTGGACCTGCCCGCGAGTACCTGGCTCGACGCCGGCCCTGGCAGCACCCAACGACGGGGTTTCTCGTGTCTTACGAACGACTTTGGGCCCCCTGGCGACTCCCCTACATTCAGGGCGAGGGCGCCGAGGCTGAAGACCTCGGGACGAAGGGGGAATTCCGGCCCGGGGCGGACGCGATGTGCTTCCTCTGCCAGGGGGTGGCGTACCCTAACCCAAGGAGGCGCTACGTCGTCCACCGCAGCGAGAAGTCGCTGACGGTGTTAAACCGGTATCCGTACAACAACGGGCATCTGCTGGTGGCACCGCAGTCCCACCGGGCCCGACTGGAGGAGTTGACCCTCGACGAGCAAAGCGACTTGTTCCAGGAGATCATCCGCATGGTGCTCCTTCTGGAGAGAGTGCTCCGTCCGGAAGGGTTCAACGTGGGGCTGAACCTGGGCCCGGCGGCTGGCGCTGGGCTGCCGGGTCATCTCCACTGGCACATTGTCCCGCGGTGGAACGGGGATACCAACTTCATGCCTGCCCTGGCCGCGGTCAAAGTGATCCCCCAGGCCTTAGACGCGCTTTGGGATGCGTTGACCCGGGGATTGGCGAACTGAGAGAGGCAAGTGACTTATGGGACTGTTCATCCTGCGCGGCACGTTTCTGATGGTGTGTATCGGGCTGGGGGAGGTGTTCCGCTCGGCAGCGACCTCGGCCGGAATCCTCCCCGACCGCCCTTGGATCCCTTGGGTGGTCTTCCTTGGCATCCTGTCGCTGGCACTGGGGGTGATTGCCGTGGATATGTCGGTCAAGCGGAAACCGCTGGACACGATTTCCGCGGTCTATTTCGGCCTGATCGTGGGTCTGTTGCTGACCTTTGTCGCGGGCCTGGCCATGACTCCGCTGTTCACGCCGCCCATGGCCGATGCCTATACCGGGGAGCAACTTAAGCCGCTGGTGCAATTGGTACTGGGCGCGATCCTTTGCTACACCTGCATCAGCCTGCTGATGCAGACCAAGAACGACTTCCGGTTCCTCATTCCTTACGTGGAGTTTTCCAAGGAAGTCAAGGGGCGGAGGCCGTACATCCTCGACACCAGCGCCGTGATCGACGGGCGGATCGCCGACGTGGTGGAGGCCAACATCTTCGACAGCCAACTGATCATGCCGCGGTTCGTGATCTCCGAGCTGCAGGCAATCGCCGACAGCTCCGACCGGCTCCGCCGCAGCCGGGGCCGGCGCGGGCTGGATATTCTCAACAAGCTGCGGGCCAATCCTCAGGTCGACCTGGAGATTCACGACCGCGAGCTGCCCGAGTTTGCCGGCCAGACCGTCGATCTGAAACTGGTCGCCCTGGCCAAGCACTTGGAAGGGAAGCTGATCACCAACGACTTCAACCTGAACAAGGTCGCCCGCCTGCACGGGGTCGGGGTGGTCAACCTGAACGATCTGGCCAACGCGCTCAAACCGGTTTTCCTTCCAGGCGAACGTCTGGAGGTCCGCGTGGTCAAGCCCGGCGAAGAGCCGGGCCAGGGCGTGGGCTATCTGGACGACGGCACGATGGTCGTCATCGAAGGGGGGAAAGATCACCTCAACGAGGTGGTCAGCATTGCCGTGACGAGCATGCTTCAGACGAGTGCGGGCCGCATGGTTTTCGGCCGCTTTGAGAGTTTGCGGCATGCTTCCCGGTCGTAGCCATCGTCGCGTGAAACCCGCCCGGCGCTCCCGTCGCGCGCCCTCGTACGCTATCTTTTCAGGAAGGGTCATCTGGTCTTAGGCCCGGCCCCGGGGCCACCCAGCATAAGGAAGGGTTTTCCGGCTCATGCAACTGTTTTTCGCTTTTACCCTGCTGACCAGCGCGACGCTGATGTTCTGGATCGAGCCGATGTTCGCCAAGATGGTGCTGCCGCTCTTGGGCGGCACGCCGATGGTCTGGAACACGTGCATGGTTTTCTACCAGGCCGTGCTCTTGGGCGGCTACGTCTATGCCCACGTCGCAACCAAGTCCTGGGGGACGCGCAAACAGGCCAAGATTCACCTGTTTGTGCTTTGCACGGCGGCGATCGTCGTCATTGCGACCTCAAGCTTCCTGCTCCCGGTCCGGCCAGGGATTTCATGGGGGCCGCCGGGGGACGTCAGTCCCATCCCATGGCTCTTGGGCTTCATGCTCGTGACCGTGGGGTTCCCGCTGTTTGTCGTCTCGGCCAGCGCGCCAATGTTGCAGGCCTGGTTCGCCGACACCGGGCACAAATCCGGCAAGGACCCGTACTTCCTCTACGCCGCCAGCAATCTTGGGAGCATGGGCGCGCTGGTGGCCTATCCGCTGGTGATCGAGCCCAACTTGCCCTTGGGCTGGCAGACGTGGTGTTGGGCGGGTGGGTTCGGACTGTTGATGTTGTTGACGGCCGGCTGCGCAGTTCTGCTATGGCGATCGCGGGGCGTGCTTGCGCCGGCCACGGTGGGTGGGTCGGCTGTTCGTGGCCGGTCTCCCGACCGAGCCACCGTCATTCGGCAGGGTCAGGAGACCCGCGCCGATCCGTCTGCCGATCCGTGGGTGCCGGCCGCGGCAACGGCCCCCGCGGCGGTCGAGGCCCCGCGGGCCGAGGAAGGCAGTCTGTCGCTGGAGCCTACGCTGTGGCTGCGTCTGCGTTGGCTGGCGCTGGCCTTTGCCCCCAGCAGTCTGCTTTTGGGCGTGACGACGTTTATCTCGACCGACATCGCCTCGTTTCCGCTGATGTGGGTCATTCCGCTGGCGCTCTATCTGTTGACATTCGTGTTGGTCTTTTCGCGGACGACGACGCTTCCCTACCGTGCGGCCAAGTGGGCGCAGACGCGGATGAATCACGCGTTGGACGAGTCGTTGCCGAAACGGCTGGCGGCGGTGCTCAAGGCCGTGCTTGGCTGGCCCATCGAACTGCTCAACCCACACAAACTGATGATCCTGGCGCAGCCCTTGGTGCTGGTGGGGGTTGTCTTTATCAGTTTCATGGCGGCCCAGGACAAATCGCTCTTGGGGTTTCTGGGACTCGGGGGAGCGCCATACTTCGAGATGCTTCTGGGACACCTGACGGCGTTCTTCGTCATTGCGATGGTCTGCCACGGCGAGTTGGCGCGGGCCAGGCCCGCCGCCAAGCACCTCACCGAGTTTTACCTGTGGATGTCGGTGGGCGGGGTGCTAGGCGGGATGTTCAACGCGCTGATAGCCCCGGTGCTGTTCAATTCGGTGGTCGAGTATCCGTTGATGATCGCCGCGGCCTGCATGTTGCGTCCGCAGGTCGGGACGTTCCGTTGGCCGGTCTTCTCGCGCTGGATGGACGTGCTCTTGCCCGCCGCTCTGTTCGCGGTGCTTGCGGGAGTGCTGACCGTGAACCATTGCGATCACAAGGCCCACCAAGAGACGAAGGAGCGGCCCCAGGACGAGTGGCACAAGAACGGGGGCGATAACCTGCCGAAGGGACATTGGGTCAGACCCACCAACCAGTGGCTCAACGAGGTTTTCCCCCTTTTCGAGGCGAACGATGCGTTGGTCCGGCGGTTCGGGCCCAAGCGGCCGACCTTCGAGGACTCAGATCTGCCGGAGGAACAGCGGCGCGAGGCCACGGAACAGTGGGAGTCGCAGTGCCGCAAATGGCGGCTCCTCCCCGAACAGTGGAACCTGAAAGCCAAGTGGACCCTGCTGGGGCTGGGCGTGATCGTGGTCTTCCTGTTTCAGTTCCGGCCGCTCCGCTTTGGGCTTGGCGTCTTGGTCTTGCTGGCCTTCTACGCCAATTTCCACGACGACGACGAACGGGGCTCGACCGATCCGGTCATCTACCAGAAGCGTTCTTTCTTTGGCGTAATGCGGGTCTTTGAAGACAAGCGGGTACACAGGCCGCGCGACAATCAAGACAAGACGGACCAGCCTTCCCCGCCGGTGCTGGATTACCTCTCGCACACGCTCCGCCACGGCACCACCGACCACGGCACGCAGCGCTTCGACCACGGATGGCGGGAAGAGCCGATCAGCTACTACTTCCGCCGCAATCCGCTCTCCGACGCCGGCAACAGCCCCCTGGCCGACGTGTTTGAGAAGCTCGTCGACCGCGATCGGCCTTGCGAGATCGGCGTTTGCGGGCTGGGGACGGGGACCACGGCTGCTTACGCTCGGCGCGGTCAGGGGATCACCTATTTCGAGATCGACCCCGCGGTGTTGGACATCGACACCACGCCCAGGTTCGTGATTCCCGGCACGGAGGAGAAAGTCCCACTGTTCACCTTCCTTCGGGACGCGAAGGAACGGGGGGTGCGGGTCGAGGTGAAGCTGGGGGACGCCCGGCAGACGTTGGAGAAGGAAGACGACGGGAAATACGACCTGCTGGTCCTGGATGCCTTCAGCTCGGACGCGATCCCCGTTCATCTGCTGACCAAGGAGGCCATCCAGCTTTACTTCCGCAAGCTGAATCGCAGTGGAGTGCTGATGATCCACATCTCCAACCGGCACCTGGACTTGGCCCCCGTGGTGGGGAACATCGCCAAAGAACTCGCCGAAGAGGAGGAGCCGAACTTGGCAGCCCTGCGGTGCGACGATAACGAGGATTCAGAGTGCAAGTCACGGTCCGACTGGATCGCGCTGGCCCGCGCGCCCAAACGCCTCGACCCGCTGCGGCTGAAGCCGGCAGACGATGAGGACGGTTCCCCATGGGAGGAGATTCCCAGGTACGAGAAGACTGTGATCTGGACCGACGATTTCTCCAATATCATTGACGTGCTGGACTGGTGGAAGAGAATGAAGTTGCCTCATCTGGCAACGCAACCCGAAGGTTCCGACGACGACTAAGCGGAAACGTTATGGGGGCCGGCTGGAGATGGTAGGGCGGGACAAGCTCAGCGCAGCCCCGCCATCCCTCCACGGAGATCGCGGCGGGACTGCGCGCCGCGTGTCGCACCCTACGTCTTCACGGCGTCACCCCGCGTGGATCGGCACCTCGATCACCTGCGGGGCGTCGGCCAACAAGGAGGCCGCCACGGCCTCGGCCAACTCGGCGGGCTCGGTGATCCGCCGCGCCGCCACACCGAACGACCGGGCCAATCCGACGTAGTCGATCGCCGGGTCCACCACGTCCAGGCCGAGGAATCGCCCGGCCTGGGCATCGGGGAGATTGAGCACCCCGGCGCACTCCTTGAGAATCTTGTACTGCAGGTTGTTGGTGATGACGAAGGTGACCGGGATGCGGTAATGGGCCGCGGTCCAGAGTCCCTGGATGCCGTACAGGGCCGAGCCGTCGCCGAGGATCGCCAGCACCGGGCGGTCGGGCCAGGCCAGCTTCACGCCAATCGCACAGTTCAGCCCCCACCCCAGGGCCCAGCCCCGCTGCGCAAAATAGCCGCTGGTGTTCTTCAGGGCCCCGACCCGCTCGAAATAACAGTCGGTCGTCGTCGGCGACTCCTCGATCACCGCGACATTGTCCGGCAAGACCCGCGCGAGCCGATCCATCAAGGAGAGCGGACTGACGGGCCGGAGCTTGCTTTGGTTTTCGGCATCCCAGCGGAGGTTTTCTCGCTCCTGCCGAAGGGTCTGGGCCCGGCGTGCCCCGCGGTTCCGCGCGGCATGGACTTGCGGCGGCGTCATGGCCGCATCCAGCATCGCGGCCAATTCCGCCAGCGCCGGCTTGGGATGCCCCCAGACCGCCGCCTCCAGCGGGTAGTTCTTGCCGAGTTCCCACGGGCTGTCGTCCACCTGCACCAGGCGGACGTGCTCGGGGATGGGCCGCGGCGGGTGATAGATGTACTGCTGAAAGAGCTTCATGCCGGCCACGAGCACCACGTCGAATTCCGCCAAGCGCTCGCGGACCTCGGGGGACCAGAACGGGATTGGCGATGCGTAAAGTGGATGGGTGGGCGGGAAGCTGCACCGCCCGTGAGATGTCGATGCCTCGTGCATCACCGGGGCCCCCAGGCGCTCGGCCACCACGACCAACTCGTCCACCGCGCCGGCCTCGCAGATGCGGCTGCCCACGAGGATGCCCGGGTTCTCGGCCTCGGCCAGCACCGCGGCGGCTCGGCGGACCGCTTCGGCAGCCGGGCGGATGTGTGGATCAGGGAACTGGGGCGGGGGCAGGTCCAGCTTCGCCTCCGCCATCTGTACGTCCAACGGCAAGGAAAGAAAGACCGGGCCGGCCGGAGGCGTCACGGCGGTCTGAATCGCCCGCCGCACCGCCGAGGGCAGGTCCGCGACTTGCGTCACTTCGGCGGCCCACTTGGTCCACGGGCGCACGGCCGCCACCATGTCGCCCCAGAGGATCGGTTCCTCGAAGGCCATGCGCCGGTCCTGCTGCCCGGCAGTGACCACCAGCGGAGTCCCTTCGCGGAAGGCGTTGTAGAGCATCCCCATCGCGTTGCCCAAGCCGCAGCAAATGTGGACGTTGACCACGCCGGGCGAGCCCGTTGCCTGGGCGTAGCCGTCGGCAATGGCCATGGCCGGGATCTCTTGCAGCGCAAGGACGTACTGCACCCGCTCTTGGCGGACCAGGGCGTCCATGAGCGGCAGCTCCGTGGTCCCCGGATTTCCGAAGAGGTAGCGCACGCCGCAAGCGGCCAACAACTCCAGCATCGCGTCCATTCCGGTGGAGGGCATAGTGCCCCAAGTCTACCCCCGCCGCGGTGAGCGTTCAACCGATCGCGACGGCCGTGGAGCGCATTCCCGCTAACGCAAAAAGCCCGCGGGTTGCAACCCGTGGGCTTTGGGACGTATTCGATGTTCGATTTGCGAGCGTTACCCGATTCGACCGCTTCTCACCGCGGCACGGCTCGGCGAGGCTGCGCCAGGTGCGGGGCCTCCTCGTCCTCGACGGGCCTGACCGCGCGATCGGTCTGAGAAATGACTCGCGGCGCGTTCGTCGAGGAGTAGGCCGCCGCAGCCGGTCTGGCGGACCTCGCCGGCGCCCTGGCGATGGGCTGACCACAGCTAGAACAGGTAGCCTGTCGGGTGGGCGCCGCCGCATACTCAGGCGCCGCGCCGCCGCAACCGGAGCGGCCTTGCGAGCCGCCGGTGTAATTCCCGCAGTTGTCGCACGGGTCGCAGCAGTCGGGCGGGTCGCCGTACCAGTCGCCCCAATACCGCTCGCCGCATCCATTGCCGCGGAACGTACCGCAGCGGAACAACCCGAACAGCCAGGTCAGCGGACCGGGGCGATAGCAGTCGTATGGGCCGCCGCACGGGTCCCCGCACGAGTCGCACGCCGGAGCACAAGCGCGGCACCCGAAGACGCGATGCACTCGGCACCAGCGGCCGCGAGGCACTTCCGCGCCGCACGACTCCTCCGCCGGACCCGCGCATGCCCCGCACGCCCCGTCCGCGCAATGGGTGGTATCGCAGAGGCTATTCGGCCCGAATGGCTCATAGACCAAGGCATGGATAACGCCGCAGCCGCCGGCACTGGCCAGCAGTCCGAAAACCAACAGAACAAGCCGTCCGCGTTGGATCATCTCGACGTCCTCCCCGGCTGAACCGAGACACCGCAGGGTGACGCTGGCACGCGGAGCCACGCCCGGAGACGACAGCCCGCGCCCAATCGGCACCGTTTCCACCCACTGCTTATCGGCCGAATAATCGGAGGAATCGAGAAAATCGTTAGAACCGGGAAGCTCTTTGTGATCCATACGCCGGCACCATTTTGCCCAATTTCTCAACAGTCGGTTCTCGACCGGGCGGAAACGGCCCCGCAGCGCCACCTGGAAACGGCCCCCGGCAAGACTTACAATCAGAGGAGAAGCACTCGAAAACGCTTTCCCGATCGTGAATCCCACGGGTTGCAACCCGTGGGATCCACATGACACCACCCGAACGGCGGAAGCCCCTATGTCGCACAGGCTCTCGACTATCGACGCAGCGATTGATGCCCTGGCCCGCGGTGAGATCATCATCGTAATGGATGCCGAGGACCGCGAGAACGAGGGGGATTTCGTCTGCGCGGCGGAGAAGGTGACGCCGCAGATCATCAACTTCATGATCACCCACGGCCGGGGATTGCTCTGCGCGCCGGTCCTGCCGGAGGTCTGCGAGCGGCTGGACCTGGCACCCATGGTCAGCGAAAACACCGCCCCCTTGGGGACATGCTTCACCGTGCCGGTGGACCATCGCAGTTGCCGGACCGGGATCACCGCGCAGGAGCGGGCCACCACGGTCCTGGCGATGCTCGACCCGGCGAGCACCCGGGCCGATTTCGTGCGGCCGGGGCACCTCTATCCCTTGATCGCCAAGGAGGGGGGAGTGCTGCGGCGCGCCGGACACACCGAGGCGGCCGTCGATCTGGCCCGCCTGGCGGGGCTGAAGCCGGCCGGCGTGCTCATCGAGGTCCTCGATGAAACGGGCGACCGCGCCCCGCGCGAGCGGCTTTACGAGCTGGCCCGGCAGTTCCATCTCGAAATCATCACGATCGAAGACCTGATTCGCTACCGGCGTCGGAGCGAGAAGCTGGTCTATCGCCAGGCCGAGGCCAAGCTCCCCACCCGCTACGGCGACGGCCGGCTGATCGTCTACGGCGTCAAGTACGAAGCGCAGGAGCCGCTGGCCGTCGTGCTGGGCGATCCGGCGAGCCCCTCGCTGGCGCAGGCCCCGCTGGTGCGGCTCCACTCCTCCTGCTTCACCGGCGACCTGCTGGCTTCGCTGCGGTGCGACTGCGGCGACCAGCTCCACATGGCCTTGGAGATGATCAGCCGCGAGGGGGCCGGGGCACTGGTCTATCTGCCCCAAGAGGGCCGCGGCATCGGGCTGGTCGAGAAGATCAAGGCCTACGCCCTCCAGGACAAAGGGCTCGACACCGTCGAGGCCAATCTGGCCCTGGGCCACCAGGTGGATAGCCGCGACTATGGGATCGGCATCCAGATCCTCAAGGACCTGGGCCTCTCCACCGTCCGCCTGCTGACCAACAACCCCAAGAAGACCGACGCCTTCATCTACGGCGGCTTCGACCTGGAGGTGGTCGACCAGGTGCCGATCGTCGGCCCGATCCACGAGCACAACGCCCGCTACATCGCCACCAAGCGCGACAAGCTCGGCCACCGGCTGCCATAAAAGGGTTCAGGGTTCAGCGTTCAGGTTTCAGTCTCCGCAACCAACCACCGCTCGATCACCGCCACGACGTAATCCTGCTCCTCGCTCGTGAGCGGCTTGCCCCGCGGGATGAAGTGCCATTTCCCCAGGCAGCCGCGGCAGCAGGTCGCCGTGGCGTGCTGGGCTATGAAGACCGGATGACCGCGCATCGGAGTCTGCCGGCCGTCGTTGCGCGGCTCAGCCGGGGCAAGCCGCTGGGCAATGAACTGCCGGGCATGGTCCAACACGAGCGGCATCGTCTTCTCCGCCAAGTAGGCCCGCTCTTTCGGCCCAAGGCGAAAGCGGCTGCGGAACTCGCTTCGCGCCAAAGCGGCAAACAGCTCGTCGGGGTCGCGCATCGAGGGCTCAGGGGGGCAGCGGTCAGAGCCGGGCCGTGTCGGCCCGGCAAGGGTTCAGGGTTCAGCGTAGGGCGACTTTCCAAGTCGCCCAAAAAGGGTTCAGGGCTCGGGATTCAGGATTCGTAACTCGAAGACGCGATCCTTCCTCTCCTGAACCCCGAACCCTGAACCCTCCTCCCGCCCCCTGCTGATTCTACCGCCCAGACACTCCTTCCTCACCCCACTTGTCAGGTAGAAGCAGGCGGGCTACAATCCAGGGGGTCAGGTTTCAGGTCGGGCGGAGGGTGCCATCATGCCGACGCCTTATCTGCCACGCGTCCTTTTGGGCGTAGCCGGGCTCGGCGCGGTGGCCGTCGCCTATCTCGGAACCGCCTGGAGGGTCGCGGTGACGCAGATCGAGAATGAATCCCCACTGGCTCGGGCCCGGCGGGACATGGTCCAACGCCAGCTCCGCAGCCGCGACATCCGCGACCCGCGCGTCCTGGAGGCGATGGGCCGCGTCGAGCGTCACCGATTCGCCGCCAAGGAATTCCAGGACCAGGCCTACGACGATCACCCGCTGCCGATCGGCCACGGCCAGACCATCTCCCAGCCGTACGTCGTGGCCCTGATGACCCAACTGGTCCGGCCCAAGCCCGGCGACCGTGCCTTGGACGTGGGCACCGGCTCGGGCTACCAGGCGGCGATCTTGGCGGAGCTGTGCAAGGAGGTCTACAGCATCGAGATCGTCAAGCCGCTGGCCGACGAGGCGGCGAAGCGGCTGGCCGATCTGCGCTACAAGAATGTCACCGTGCGCGCCGGCGACGGATACCGCGGCTGGCGGGAGCGTGCGCCGTTCGACGTGATCATCGTGGCCGCCTCGCCGCGTCACATCCCGCAACCGCTCGTGGACCAGTTGGCCCCCGGCGGCCGCCTGGTCCTTCCCGTCGGGGGCTATCCGCAGGACCTCACGCTGGTCGAGAAGCAGAAGGACGGCACAACCCGCCAGCGCACCGTCGCCCCGGTCCTCTTCGTCCCCATGACCGGCGAGGCCGACTCGCCCGGCAAGGAGTGAACGTGTCCCCTTGTTCGGGTCGAGTGTCACCGCCCGGTGAGCAGTCGCACGATTTCTTCCTTGGTCTGGCCGCGGTCACAGGCATCGCGAAGTTCCTTGCGCGTCAGGACGTTGGAGCCGGCTAGCTCGATCTCGGCGAACTCCTGGACGGCAATCACGTAGCGGCTGCTGCCAAGTTGGTACGGCTCCGCATCTCTCCATGGCCCGCCGCTGACCAGCGGGCGCACCCGCGGCGGCCGGGCGTACGCAGCCTCCAGGTGCGCCAGGCGCACGCCCAATGTGGCCCAGACCCGCACCGTGCCCTGAATCGGGTCGACGTAGATCGGTACCGAAACCCGAGTGTCGCAGGCCAAGTCGGCGTCGGCTGCCATGCCCGCGAGCCATTCGAGCGACTCTTGTGTGGCGGCCTTTTGATCCACAGGCTCGCCGTCGAGGAACTGCGGCTTCATGCCGATGTCTTCGCACGACAGCAGGTAGAATCCATAGAACCTGCGGCGCGTGCCGCCTAGTTCGGCGTCGAGCGACGCCGGCCGCCGGCCGCCCTGCCGGAGACCGTGCAGCTTCTTCAGCCGCTCCCGGCCCGCGGTGGCCTTCAAGAAGGTCTCCAGAAAGGCGTAGGCCCGGGCAGTGCGGAGGTAGAACGTGGCGCACGGCTCGACCCGCAGCCGCGGGCGCACCTCGCGTTCGCTGAGCGGCGCGGGTGCCGCGGACCCGGCCTTGAGACCCTGCCGCGCGTGCGTCTCGCGCCGCGTGGTGATCATCGCCTTGAATGCCTCGATGAGCCGCTTCTTGTACGCCACGGTCAGCAGCAGCTTGTCCTTCTCTTGTCCTTTGGATGGCAGCAGCAGCGTCTCCAGCGCGTACACCTGGTACTGGTACCAGCCGTCTTTCGGCCCGGGCTTCAAATCGACCTGGCCCGAGCGGATGCGGCCGATCAGCACGGCCATCAGGTTCTCGCCGGAGGGCACGCTCTGGGGAAACATGCGATCGAAGAGCTCGGTTTCGCGGCTGGTCGAGGGGGGAAAGACGGCCACCGACTCGTGCCGCGCCCCGTGCCGCTTCGCCAGCTCAGGCAGGCTCTCCTGCGCGTCGATGAGCGCATCGACGGGGAGACACATCAGCGGGTTGGTAAGCCGCCCGTAGAAGGCGTTGATCGCGTGGTGCTGCTCGCGCAGTTGGGCGTTGGCCTTGAGCACGGCCGCCACGTCGCGAGGGATGGCCAGCCTGTCTTGCGGGAACTCGTGCTGCAGGAAGCGGTAGAACCGCCAGACCTGCTTCAACTCGGGCATCCAGTCGTAGAAAGCGATCGGCTTGCTCGCGGCCTTGTTCTCCTCGAACTCCGCAAGCCAGCGGTCTTTGGCTTGGGGTTCGGCAGCGGTCAGTTCCACCTCTTTGCCCGCCAGTTCCAGGGCGGCGGCCAGAAACGGTCGGGCAGGGCTTGTCTTGGGCAGTTGCGCAAGGACCGCGGCGGCCCAGTCGGGCGCGGCCGGCGCCAAGCCCAACTCGCCGCGGAAGCAGGCCAGATCGAGCGCGGCGTACAGGCCGTCGTCGAACTGTTTCGCGGCGCCGTCGAGCATGTTGGCGCTGGGGAGCAGGTTGAAGCGGAGATCGCCTGCCGCCGTCATCGCAGCCCTATACGACGGACGCAGCACGAGCATGGCCGCTTCCGCATCGGGCTTGACCATCGGGCAATCCAATCGCACGACGGCCGCCGAGGCGTTGATTTGCCAGTCGCCGATTGGCCGGCTATCGACGAGCGCTTCGTCGAACGCCGGATTCTTCTCCGCCAGGATGTCATCGGCCAGTTGCGCATCGTCACGCACGGGCGGGGCGTGGTACTCGCTATGCTCCGTCACAAAGTGCGTGGCGTGCCACCACGCATCGTAGAGGCCGTAGCCCCCGGCCGCCAAACCTGCGATGACCAAACCCACAAATAGGATTGACCAGCGTTTCACGAGATCCTCCCCCCGTGAAGTGTGGTCGCACCTGGGCGTTTTCGCAGCCGCTGAACCTCCCACGCGACCCAGACAGTCTGGTCAAGCGACACGGAAGTGATTGTCGAATGCCCTTGGGAAGAAGGCAAGCCAGCCCCCCGATATCCGCAATCTCCTTCTTCCTCTAAACCTCCACCCAGCTTTCTTGCGCGGCCGAGCGGCGTGCGCAGTCCATCAGGTGCTGGACCCGTATTCCCTGCTCCAAGCCAGGCTCGGCCGGGCGGCCGTCGGCGATTGTCTGCAGGAAATTGGCCAAACAGGCCACGTGGCTGCGGATCCAACCGGTGGCGGCTTTGGGGCTGGGGAAGCCGGTCGCCGGTGGCGCGTAGCGCTGGCCCGTGTCGATCCGCGTCCAGCCCCGCAGGCCCCGGAGCGGCCGATCCGCCGCGGTGGCGTCGTACAGCTCCAGGTGGTGCGGGTCCATGAGGTTGAAGCGGATCGCCCCGCGCGAGCCGTGGATCTCCAGGCGCAGCTCGTCCTCGGCCCCGGTGGCGATCTTCGTGGCCTCGATCGTGCCCAGGGCCCCCGACTGCACCCGGGCCAAGAGGGCCACGCAGTCCTCCGTGTCTACTTTTACTTTCCTCGCCGGATCGGCGGGCGACGGCCGCTCAGGGTATGCGATGTGAGTCGCCGCCATGACGGAAGCAATGGGCCCGATGAGCCAATCCAGGAGGTCGAAGACGTGCGAGGCCAGGTCGGCGATGACTCCGCCGCCGGCCGCGGCCGTGAGTTTCCACTTGAGCGGGGCCTTGGGGTCGGCGCTGCCGCCGTGCAGATAGCAGGCGCGGAACTGGAGGACTTCGCCCAAGGCCCCCTCGTCGACGAGCTGCTTGGCACGCATCGTCGCCGGGAAAAAACGGTTTTGGAACGTCATCTGGGCAGTGCCGCGGTAGTCCTTGAGGGCCGCGCGGACTTCTTCCGCCTCATCCATGGTGGCCACCAGCGGCTTGTCGCAGTAGACGTGCTTCTGGTGCCGCATGGCGGAGAGCAAGGCCTCCTTGTGCAAGTGGTTCGGCGTGCAGACGTGGACGATGTCGATTTCGGGGTTTTCGGTCACGGTGCGGTAATCGGTGGCCGCCACCTCCGCGCCGAGCAACTGCCGCCCCTTCTCGGCGGTTTCCATGCGGCTCGTGACCACGTGGGTGATCCTGGCCGACAAGGGCACCGGGTCGTAGAAAAACGGCAGATTCGCGTAGCCGTAGGCGTGGACCTTGCCGATGAAGCCGAAACCCAGGATTCCGACGCGGTGGACCTTCAAGGCAACCTCCTTCCTCACGATCGGCACGGCCTGCTCAACGGTCTTGCGCGATTCCGGGAGGGCGAGGCTCCTGCCGAGCCACAACGATGGTGATGATATCCGCCATTTCGGCCGGCTCGGCAGGAGCCTCGCCCTCCCGGCACTATAGCCCTAAATGCTCGGCCCGCCCAGTGGTATAATGGCAGGATTCCAAGCCCGTGTTCCACCATGAGCCGGAGTCCATCGTGCGTCCCTGGAAGCTTGCGGAAACCAACTACGGCGCGGTCAAGCAGGGCCAATACGAAGTGGCCGTCCTGCCGCTGGGAGCGATCGAACCGCACAACCTCCATTTGCCTTACGGCATGGACCTGTTTGAGGGCGATCTGGTGGGCGAGAAGATTTGCCAGTCCGCCTGGCAGCAGGGGGCCAAGGTGATCCTCTTGCCGACCATCCCCTACGGCACGCAGACCAACCAGGAGCGGTTCCCGCTGGCGATGAATCTCAACCCGTCCACGCTCGGGGCGGTCGTCGCCGACCTGGTGGAATCCCTCGTCCGGCACGGCATCCTCAAGATCGTGCTCCTCAACAGCCACGGCGGGAACGAGCTCAAGTCGGTGCTCCGCGAGCTTTACGGCCGCAGCCCGGCGAAGCTCTTCCTGTGCAACTGGTACCAGATATTCTTGGACGTGTACCACCAGATCTTCAAGGAGCCCGACGATCACGCGGGCGAGATGGAGACCTCGATCGCGCTGGCGTACTGGCCGGAGTTGGTTGCGCGGCGGCCCGACGGCACGCTCACGGCGGACGAAGGCCGCAAGGCCCAAACGCGGTTCGAGGCGGTCAACCGCGGCTGGGTCTCGATCACGCGGCCCTGGCACCTCCTGACCACCAACGCCGGCGCCGGCAACCCGCACGCCGCGACCGCCGAGAAGGGCCGGCGTCTGATGGACCTGTTGGTCGAGCGCCTCGCCCCGTTTCTGGTCGAGATCTCCGCGGCCAAGTTGGATGAGCGGTTTCCGTATTGAGCTGGGAACTGTATGGCCCGTTCCAAGGAAGCTGCAACGTGGGGCAGGTTGCCAACCTGCCGGAAACACGGCAGATTGGCAATCTGCCCCACATCCCACACCCCACATTCGGACGTTGCATTACGACTGGAATGGGCCGTACAATGGATTCAGGTGTCGGTCAAGTCGCGAAAGAGGATGAGCCGCGATGTCGGGGGTCCAATTCATTGTGGACGAGCGGAGCAACAAAACGGCGGTCGTCATCGACCTGAAGAAGAACGCCGAACTCTGGGAAGACCTTTACGATCGCGCGCTGGCCCGAAGTCGCGAAAGCGAGCCGCGCGAGACGTTGGAATCGGTCAAGAAAAGGCCGCGCCGCCGGAAGCCGCGCTCCCATGGATGAGTACCAGATCGTTTCCGCGCGATCGGCCCAGAGGGAGCGGCATGTCAGATTCCCGGCTGGCGGGCTTCCGGTGCTGGGCGGAAACCACATAAGACGTAGTGACGGAGTGGGTAGGGAACCATGTGCATTGACGCCAACTTCATCGAGGGTGTGAGCGAGAGAGATGTCGATTTGCTCCTGCTCGAGGAGTTTCACGTCTCGAAGGAGTTTCAAGGCTGGTTTGCAGAGAGAGTATTCGGGACTGAGGGCCGAGCCTACCGTTTCAAGGATGCGTGGCACTCGGTCAGCGATCCGAAGTGGGGCGAGTCTGACCTTCTTGTTACCTATGAGAGTCAGCCCGGAGCAGTCGTGGGGCTTCTGCTGGAGAACAAGATAGACGCGGTGTGTCAGCCTGAGCAGGCATTGCGGTATCAGAAGCGGGGCGAGGTTGGGGTCCAAGAAGGGCGTTGGATGGCCTTCCGAACGTGTATCGTGGCACCGAGCAAATATATCGGGACTGGGGCAGGTACCGAAGACTATCAGGCAATGGTGACCTACGAGGACTTGCTCGGTTTCTTCCTCGGCTTTGGGGAGTCGGACAGGCGGTATCAGTACCGCGCCCGGCTCGTACGAGAGGCCATTGAGCAGAGTCGCAGGGGCTACACGCGAGTTCCACACGAGGACGTCACTCAGTTTTGGCGGCGGTACTGGGAGTTGGTCAGGTGCGAGTTTCCGGAACTGAGTATGAATGCCCCGAAAGACGTGCCATTCAACTCGGACTGGCCTCGCCTGAGGGCGCGCGGGGCGAGAGGGAACTGGCAGGTGGTTCACAAGTTGCGGCAAGGGTATGTTGATCTTGAGATACCTGCAAAGGGAGAGCGGGTCGAGGAGATTCGCGAGAGGAATGTGTCGGTGCTGGATCCGGATATGATCGTGGAGCAGACAGGGAAGTCGGCTTCGATTCGCGTTGCAGTGCCTTCAATAGATCGGCTGGGCGCATTTGACGCTCAGATTCAGGCGGTGCGGGCCGGTTTGCGAGCGGCGCAGAGGTTACTTGCGGTATCGTCGAAGCTGATCATGCCTTAAGTCGTGGGTGGAGCGGACGGGACTCTGCCGCGCCGCTCAGCAGAACCCACAGGAATCGTGGTGGGACTTCGCCCCGCGCTACGTCTACTTGGCTCAGACGGGCCGTATCGTGGAGGCCGGCAGAGCCGGCCCTACGGCTGTAAGATCCATTGGGGTTGGCGTTGGATGGGGTAACCGGCCGGAGGGAAACGCAAGTGGCTGACTCGTTTCACTGTCCCAAGTGCGCTCAGCGATATACTCTCAAGGACGGCATGGCCGGGAAGACGGTCAAGTGCCCCAAGTGCGGGCAAGCGTTTCGCGTCTCGGCGGCGGATGCGCCGGCAACTCAGGCAGGTCCGGCCGCGCCGAGCGGTCGACTGATCGCCCGACGCCTGACGGCGGCGACAACCGTGGGCGATCCGGCCCTGGCCGCGGGAGACGCAGCCCTCGATGAGCCGTTGGGCGGCGCCGCAAGCGAGGGCCAGGAACCGGCCGGCGCGTGGGAATCCCCCGTTCGCGCCGGGGGACGCGCCACCCCGCCGCCGCTGCCAGCGCCCGCGGGAGCGGAGAGGCCGAAATGCTACGAGCGGGCATACTTCAAAATCGCCGCGGTCATCCTGTTGGTCCTCGGCGTGGCCGCGATTTTCGTCGTGGTTTGGATCTATCAGCCTTTCACCAGGGGCGACAAGGCGCATGTGCAGGAACAAGTCCTTCAGCCGCCGGCCCGCGAGGTCCCCGCGCCGTCGAACGTGGCGAAGGGACCGCCGCCCGAAGTCAGCGTGCCGGCTGCTCCGAGTGCCGCCGATAAGAGGCTGGACGAGTTGGCCGATGAGGCGATCGCCAGGATGGCCGAGCTAAACGATCTCTTGGCCTCGGCCCGCGATGCGGCCTCGTCGCGCGCCGCGATTGCGAGACTCCTACCCCTTCAGCGTCGCGTGGGGGAGTTGCAGAGAGAGCGGCGCATGCTCGAATCGCAAGGCGCCCGCCTGAGCCCCCAGAAGCAGCAGCAGTGGGAGGCAAGGGAAAAGGCGATGGAGGCGCAAGGACAGCAACACGTAGAGCGGCTGCTTCAGCAAGCGCCACAATACTTAGAACTCATGGACGAGTTGATCAAAGAGGTTTCGCCCGGCGGCGGCCCGCCGAAGTAGAAGCGGTGAACGTAGGGCCGGCTTTGCCGGCCGGATCGCGGCGGCCGGCGAAGCCGGCCCTGCGGCTGTAGGACGGATTGGCAATCCGTCCTACGTTTCGCCGATTCACGCTTCCGCGGCCCAGTCGCGGTAAAGCTTCTCCAGCCCGGCCTGCTTCGGGTCGCCGGCAAAGAGCACGACCCGGTAGCGAAGGTGGACCGACTTGCCGGCCGGGAGTTGCCACGGCTTCTCGATGAAGTTAAAGGGCGTGGGAGAGATGAACCCATAGTCGCGGGTGAACCAGGGCGTCGGGGCCCAAGGGTTCTTGGGGTGATCGCAGAGCGCGATCCCTTCAACGACGTCGCCGGGGACGCCGCCGCGTTTGCCGAAGTAGCAGCACCAGGCCGCGGGCTTGCCGAAAGTGGCCTTCTCGCCGGACTGACCTTCAGAGTTGAGTAGCGTGCCGCCGGCCCAGGGGGTGATGTCGGCGGCGGCGCGGAGGCTGAAGAGCGAGTGGTTCGTCTTCTGGACCGTGACGTCCTGGACCGCGGTCCACTCGATCTCGGCGTCGATCAGCCGCAGGCCGGGGTTCACGACTTGAACGAGGATCCGCCGCCGGTCGGTCATCACGGCCGGCTCGCCCGGCTTGCGCCACTGGCAGCGGTCGAGGAGTTCGGCCGACTCGGGCGTGGTCTTGCCGAGTTTGAGCCCGACGGAGACGATCTGGCCGCGGGGCACGGGGTCCTGCCAGTAGTTGCCGCCATTGACGCGGTCGCACGCGAAGAGCATCGAGCGGTGGTGCGGATACGGGACCGAGGTCTCCGTGGTCAGCGAAAGCCCGCTCTTCGGACCAGCCAACGGATAAAGATACGGATACTTCTGCGTCGCATGGGCCCGGTAGCTGGTCAACAGGGCATTGGCCCAACGGACCCAGACCTGCGGGCCGTCTTGATAGGCGGTGAGCTTATCGGCCCCCGGCTCGGGCTTGATCTGGGCCCGAGCGGTCGATGGCGATGAGGAAAGCCCCGCGGCACTTCCCGCCGCCACCAGCGAGTACTTCACGAAGTCACGCCGTCGCACGTTCGCACTCATAGCAAGGGTTCCCGAGGGACCATTCTGTCTACTGTCTACCGCATTCTGTCTGTTTCGTCGCGATGCCGCGCGGCGCCAGCGGCACCGCTAAACGAACGGCCGAATACCGGGCCGACACGGCCCGGCTCCGACTACTGCCCGCTGCCGGCCTTGAGCGCCGCGGTGTAGCCGTCGTATGCCCGCTGGAGCCGGGCAACGTCCGCGTCCCCGCGATGGACCCACACGCGGTAGTCGAGGCGGATCGGCACGCCGGGCTCAAAGGTCTTACCCTTCACTCCCGGCCACCCGACGCAGAGGATGCCGTAGTGCCGGGTGAGCCAGGTGGGCGGATAGTCGGGATGGGTCGGGCTGATGAAGATGGCTGCGCCGCTGGGGCCTGGGGCCCCGGCAAACCGGGCACTCAGGTCGGCCCAAGGCAACGGCGTCTCGGGCAGGTCCTCCTTGGGGCGGCCGCTGGGCACGGTAATCGTCGTTTCCTTCTCCTGGCGGGGCGCGTAGCGGAGGTTCAGGCCGCCGTAGCTCTTGCCCTCCGCGCCGCGGAGCGTGATCGCCTTGTCAACGGGGATCCAGACGGACTCCAGGTCGATCGATCGCCCGCCATCGGCAGCGTTGAACACGCGGAGCCAGTGCCGCTCGATGATCACCTTCTTGTCGCCCACGAACCAGCCGTTCTCCACGGCCAGCACCGCGGCCACCGGGCCCGCCTCACGGGCGATCCAGCGGACGAACCGCTGCTGGATGTTGCCGTACATCCAGAGGTCGTATTCTTTTCCGTCGATGCCCACGTGCGGCCAGGCCCAGAAGATGCCGTGGTGATGATAGTGGTCCTTGGGGAAGATCTCGGTGAGGACCTCGCCGTCGAGCCCATAGACGGGGTGGATGAAACAGGCCCGGGTGCGGCGGGCGTCGTTCTTGGGGACCAGCGGATTGGTGATCGCGCCGTGGTTGTAGACCAGCACGGGCTGGTCGCCGTCCCAGAGGCCGACCCGGTTCTTGTCGAGGTCCTTGAGGCGGAATCCGGCCTTGGCCGCAGCCGGCGTTTCGTTCCCTGCCACGAGCCGGAACGACCGCTGGCCGGTTGCGCCTTTCCGCGGCGGCACGCTGGCCAAGACGCGGAAGACGCCGCGACTGGCGGTGCCGTCTTGCGCCATCGCCGGAACGAGCTGAGCAGCGACCGCGGACGCCTGCTGCCCGACCTCGATCAATTGCCACGCCTTGCCAGGGTCCGGCTTTGTGCCCTCCGGCATGGTGACGGCCATTTCGAGCGTTTGCTCGCTGGCCGGGACTTGCAGCACCGGGCCGGCCCCGTCGGCGGCCAAGGCGGCAGGAGCCAACAGGAGCACAAGAAGGAGCGAGGCGAAAAGGCGGCCGAGCGTGGCCAAGCCCCAGGTCCGCAACGGCTGGGGCACACTTCGCTCTGCCCCAGCCACCCGACGCAAAGATCGACAGGACTCTCGACACATGATCTTGCTCCTTAGCGGTCGTTCCAACGTGTCAGGGAAGCTATTCCGATTGGGCCCGTCCCTCGGCTGGCCTTCCGACCAACTCGTCCACCCAAGCCTGATCCGCGGGTCGAAGCGGCGGCCGGCAGGGGGCGTGGTAGTCGATCCGCTGGTCGTACGCGCCGCCGTCGTAGACCCTCGCCATCGCGGCTTGAACGTCCATCGCCACGTCTGGATCGCCGTCGGCCAGCGGGACGCGAACCCGCGGCAATCGCTCGCGGACTCCCCGCAAGTACAATTCGTATCGATTGCGCATGCCGTAGGCGCGGTTGACGCACACCAGGTAATCGTAGTATCCCATGCCGCGGGCCGACCACTCCGGGACGGCCACGACGTGCTGCCCGGTCCGCAAGAGGTCGATTTCCAGCCAATGGGCGTCGCTGCCGAGCACCTCGTTCTGCTTGGCCTCATACGACTCGCGCCCCAGTCCCGGCGCCTTATTCGACGGGCTGACGACCTCGATCACGGTGACGATCTTCTGGCCGGAGCGAAGATCGAGGATCGCGATATACGACTGGTGGACCTCCAAGGGATCGACCTGCACCAGCGCCGGCTCATCCGCCTCGGCAACGGCCACGGCAACGGCTACCGCGACGCCACCCTCGTGCTCGGGCTCCCTCGGCCGCCGGATGGACACATCCGGAACGACTTGGCGGGACCGCGCCTCAATGTAAACCCTCTCCTCCATCGCGGCGACGTAGCGTGGCCGGAGCTTCGGCTGCAACTGATCGCGAAGGTACACGATTAGCGCATTGTGTAGCCCGGGCCAAATCAACGGGTCTTCCAGATATGGGTCCATTCCCGGAAAGGTCATAGGCATGGCACACCTCCAAATCGGTCCCAAGTTCGATCGCCGATACGGCCGGTTGTCGCCACGATCAGTGTACTCGCAGAAGCCCGTCGTCGGCAACCGGCCGTTTCATGACTTCTTGCCGGGGATCGGCAAATCCGCGTAGATGATCTCATTGCCCAAGTCGCTTTTGACTTTGGCCGCCACCTCGCCCGTGCGGCGGATGATCAGACTCTGTCCGTAGCCGTGCCACTGGGGGCGCTCGGGCACGGACCAGTTGGCACCGATGATGTTCACGTCGGCCTGTTTGGCGAGCTCGGGCAGGCGATTGCTGAACCACGTGCTCCCGGCCGCGTCCACCCAGGCGATGCAGTAGAGCAGGTGATCGACGCGGTTTTGCTTGAGCTTGGGGGGCTCGAAGTTGATGTCGTAGCAGACCAACAACCCCAGCCGGCCGTAGGGCGTGTCGAGGAACTGGTGGCCGCGGTCGCCCGGCGACGCCCAGCCCTTTTCCGCCCAGGGCCAGGGATTGAGCTTGCGATAGTGCAGAGCGATCCGCCCCTGCGGATCGACCAGCACAATCGTGTTGAAGTACTTCCTTTGCTTCGGATCGACCTCGACCAGCGGGACCGTGAGGTAGACTGCCAGCTCTTTGGCCAGCGCGCCGAAGACGCGGGTGGACTGCCCCGGCACCGTCTCGGCGAGACCTTCGGGCGAGACGCCCTGGAGGCCGGGGCTGAGAGGCCGGGCGCCGACTTGCCAAGTCCGGCGCAGGTCGTGGCTCATGTAGGCGGTCACCGCGGTCGCGGGCAGGACGACGATCTTCGCCCCGTTCTTGGCCGCCTCGCGCACCAGCGGCTCCAGGGCCTTGCGATTCTCGGCAGGCTTGGCCCATTGGGAGATGAACTGGACGGCCGCCACGCGGACGGTCGCGGACGATGGCGCCTGCTCGGCGCCCGAGACCGGCAGACTCACGCCAACCAAGACGACGAGCATTAGCAGGCAGCGATTTAATGCGGGCCCAGGCGACCGTGACGCAGCATCACCTCTGGGCAACGCCGCCCGACGCCGGCAGAACGGGACGCATCGCAGAAGAATGCAAAATGAAGAATGTAAAATGTAAAATGCAAATTGGCTTGTTGCGACGGCGTTTGCCGCCAATCTGAGATCTGTATTCTTCAATTTGCATTTTGCCTTTGTCATTTTGCATTTTGCCTTCTTCAATCTGCCCCCGCTCCCTTGGCCACCTCCCCCGGCAACACGACTCCCCAACACTCCGCGACGCCGCTCTTACGTCTCCAGAATCCGCACCTCCACCGCTGCCCCGCGGCGCCGGGCCGAAAGATACGCGCTGTAGATCGTCGAGATGGCGTCGGCCGCCAGCGGGCTGCCGCTCTGGAGCGGCTCGCCGTAGGCGATCGTGCGGTAGAAGGCCTCGATCTCCTGCGGGTAGCCGGTGAACCAATCTTCCTCGGGCGAGGTGCAGGCCCAGCCCTGTTTCGTGCCGATCTTCTCGACCACGTAGACGTCGTCGAAATACTCCTCGCGCGGATTGTAGGTCTGCATCGCGGTATTGGGGTTGATGTTGCAGACCGTGCGGTGGTTGTTGGCGCAGATTTCGAGCCAGTTGTGGATGCCGCCCAGCACGATGTCCGAGGCAAAGACCGTGGCGATCGTGCCGTCGTCGAACTCGACGTGGATCATCGAGAAGTCGTCGATGTCGTAGTAGTCCGTGCGGATGTGCCCGGCGTCGCGGAAAGTCGGCAGGCGCGTGATCGCGTGCGTCCGGGCGGAGACGCTCCTGGGCCGGATGGGATTGCCGTCTCGGGCCTGGCCCTCAACCCGCTTGAGATACAGCGCGGCCGTGAGCGGGTGACATGCCTTGCCAATCAAGACGCCGCCTCCGCAGCGGGCCGTGTAGGCGTAGTCCACCGAGTGCGAGCCGCTGTGGGCCTCTTCGCCGTGGATCCAGAGGATCTGCCCGCCGGTTTTTTCGAGGATCTCCCGCTCCTTCTGCACCGACGGGGCGTAGACCCAATTCTCGCCGTAGAGGAGCCGGCCCTTGCTTGTGCGCTCCGCCTCGAGGATTCGCTCCACGCTTGCCAGGGCGGAGGAAAGCGCGACCTGCACGTCCGCCCGGTCCCAGTGGAAGTCCGGCGAGCCGTCGCCGAAGTAGCCGGTGAGCGGCTTCTCGCAGACAACGAACTTGTCGCGCCGGAGCCCCGCGACGGAAATGGGCTCGTGGCTCACGGGAGGCGTGCAGACGTGGATCACATCGACCGCGTCCAGGAGCGACTCCAGGCTGTCGAACGTGCGGATGCCACGCTTCTGGGCATACGCGGCGGCCTGCCCGGCGTCCTTCGCGTAGACGCCCACCACTTCCACGTTTGTCCCGTGGACCTTCTCGATGGCGTCAAAGTGGAAGGTGGCCGAAAAGCCGGCGCCGACGATTCCGGTGCGGACGGTTTTCTTCATCACGACATCCACCCAAGCCAGTTGAACAGGTCGTAGAGCCACGGCTGGGTCCAGGGGTTCCAAGTGGGATAACTGGCCGAGAGGGCGGAGAGGGCCAGCATGGCGAGCGCGAGCGACCGCGCGAGAGCATGCTTCGCCAGGACGTCAACCGCGGGCGTCATCGCCAGGAGCCACAATGGGGCCAGCCAAAACACCCAGCGGAAGCCGCTCGTCATGCCGCCGTAGTTGCGGTCCCGCTCACCGACGACGCCGATGTAAAAAACCAGAGATGCCAGCGACACCGCCCCGATCAAAACTGCCAACTCTCGCAGCCGCCGGTCGCCCGGCATGACCAGCCACTGCGCCAATCCCACGAGGCTGAGGATCCATACCGGGGTGAGCGAAAAGATCCCGTGGTGGCCGACCAGCGTGTGCAGGGCGTAGACCGCCCCGGAAGGCTCCCCCCGGTCGATCGTGCTCATGTCGGCCCGCTTCTCCGGGTGCCAGTAGCTGAGGATTTCCCTTTTTTCGCCCGGCCGCGTGTAGCTGAACGCATACCAGTTGTCCGACGGATCGCTGACGTTGCGGTGCGCATACGGCGGCCGCAGACTCCCGTGGGCAATCCAGTTGGTGGCAAAGAAGGCCGCAACCACGACTGCCGCGGCGGGAACGTAGGCGACGAGCGTCTGCCGCGGGGCCTTCCACAGCAGGGCCGCGGTCAGCGCGGCAAAAAGCGAGAGGGCCGGCAACTCGTTGGCCGCGGCAAAGGCCGCAAACAAGCCCGCCATCGCAAAGTAGTGCCATCGCCGCTCGGCGTCGAACCAGATGCGGACTCCCGCATAGACGGCTACAAGGCATGAGACCGAAGCGATCGCGTGGTTGTTGATCACCACGGCGAAGGTCGTCAGGAACGTGCCGAAGGCGGCCGCGGCCATCACGAAGATCCGTCCCCAATCGGTCGTGCCCAACCGCTCCACCAGCCGCGACAAGAGCCATAGACACACTACCAGCGGCAACACGTTGACGAGGATCAACATGAACCGGCCGATCGCGTACGGGTGCGTGGCCAGCGTCGCCCCGGTCAGGCGGTGGATCACCCAGTACGGCCCGGCCATGAGCGTTGCCAAGAGCGGCGGCTTGCTGGAATAGAGGTGGCCGTCGTGCTTGACCTTGTCGATCGTGTCCCAAAGCGGCGTGACCACCTTGTCGATGGCGTAGGGGAAGCCCTCAACGCGCATCTCCGGCTCCACCAGCGCCCGCACGGTACACCATCGGCTGCGGTCGTTCGCGCTCAAGAAGGGCCGGCGGACCTCGAGCCGCTTCTTCCACGACTCCTCGGGGGCTCTCATTTGTTCGGCGATTTGCTCCGGCGAGAGGCCCTGCTTCTTGAGAACCTCCCGCTTCTCGGCGAGGTCCTTGCGCATCAAGTCGATGAGGACCTTCTCTTCGCCCCGTTTGTCCACGGCGTCCACCGCCAAGATCCGCCCGATCATCACCGCGGCACTGGCCGCGATGAGGATCCAGTAAACGTTGCGGCGGAGTTGCGCAGTGGTGGCGTCGGCGGGCAAGTTCATGGGCGGGAGACCGGGGAATCGTTGGGAGGGCCCGTCGCGCCGGCCGGATCGTCAGGCCCGGAAAGGTCCGGCTCGCGGGTTCGCTTCGGGCGCGTGCGCGTTCGGATCGAGTAGGAGGGGATGCGGTACTCGTGATACGCGGTGATCAACTCCCCGAGGATGCCGATCGAGAGCAACTGGCCGCCGAACAGCAGCAACCCGAGGAGGTAGAGAACGACGGGGCGATTCTGGAGATCGATTGGCGTCAATCCGGGTATCCACCGAGTGGCAAACCAGCAGATCGCCAGGTAGGTCAGGCCCAGGGCCCCGATAAAAAACGACGCCAAGCCCACTGTGCCCAGCATGTGCTGCGGCCGGTGGGTGAAGTTCGTAAGGAACTTGACGGTCAGCAGGTCCAGGAAGCCCTTGACGATCCGCCGCACGCCATACTTGGAGCGGCCGAACCGCCGCGGGCGGTGCGTGATCTCCAATTCGCCGACGCGGAATCCCCGGGCGGCCGCCAGGACGGGCACGAACCGGTGCAACTCCCCGTAGAGTCGCACCTCGGCGAAGACCTCGCGGCGGTAGCACTTCATGCCGCAGTTGTGGTCGTGGAGCCTCACGCCCGTCAACCGGCTGACCATCCAGTTAAAGATTCGCGACGGAATGACCTTGTGCCACGGGTCGTGGCGGACCCGCTTCCAGCCGCTGACGACGTCGATCTCTGCGTTCATCTCTTCCAGGAAGCGAGGGATCTCGTGGGGGTCATCCTGGAGGTCGCCATCGAGGGTTATGATGAGCTCGCCCCGGGCCTCGGCGAAGCCGGCGCTCAGCGCGGGCGCCTTTCCGAAGTTCCGGCGGAAACAGATGCCCCGGACGCGGGGGTCGCGGGCGGCCAGCCGCTCGATCACCTCCCACGACCCGTCGGTGGAGCCGTCGTCGACGTAGATCACTTCCAGGTCATAACGATTCGCGTCGGCGACCTCGTCGATCTCCTGGTGAAGGAGTTCCAGGCCCTCCGCTTCGTTGTAGACCGGAATCACGAGGGAAAGCATGACCGAGACGCCTCAAACAGCCCATCCCAAGACTCCGCAAGACTTCCGAAGTCTTCGAGACTTCGGAAGTCTGCAAGGTCTTACAGCGGATCCGGCGGCGGGAACGCGTTGCGCCGCCGCATCCCACCCACATATAGGATACCCGATATCAGGACCTCCGACACCACGGAGACCAGACGGAACAGGGCGACGCTGATCCAGGCGACCGCCTCCGGCTTGGCGACGCCAAGGACGCCCCTAAGGTAGGGGAGCATCAGGCCGACCAGGACCGCCTCGCGCACGACCAATCCCCCCGGCACGAACAGGACCATGAAGCCGGCCACCGTTGCCAGGGCGACACTGGCCGTGAATCGGGGTAATTCCTGGACGACATCGGTGCTCGGCACGTTCATCCCCCGCAGGGTCGCCCAGAAGCTGAAGCCCATCGCGGCCCACCCCAAACCCATGCCAAGCCAGCCCAAGAGCAGGGTTCCGTAGTTGAGGCGGTCGAGTTTCTCTGCAATCACCGGATCGGACCGACCGATCCGCGCCAACCGTGCGAGCCTCTTGAACACCGGGGGACAGGTCGGCAGCCCGGCCAAGAACATCAATCCGATCGCACCCCAAAACGCCACGTGCTCCCCTCGCAGCGAGATCGCCAGATAGGCCGCGGCCCAAAAACTCCCCACCGCCAGCCAAGTGAGCGTCTCCAGGAAAACGCTCGCGGCCGCGATTCCGGCGTGAACGCGATGGCCGGCGATCAACCCCGTGCGAAGAATGACCACCGTCGCCTTGCCCGGGACATATTTTCCCAGGTGCCCAATGTAGTAGGCCCGCATTGCCTCGGCGAAGCCGGCGTCCTGCCCCAGCCTCCGGAGAGCGAAATACCAGAAGACCCCTGAAGGGAGCAATGCGAGCAAATAGGCACCACCCGATAGAGCTATCCAGCCCGGCTGCACCGCCCATGGGTATTCGTCCTGGTGCAACTCCTTCCAGGCCCTCGCCAAGGTTTCGCGGACGAACCACACGACCAGGAGCACGACCGCCAGCTTGACGGCCCGCCAAAGCCATTTTTTGAGGGTAGGCGACGGCATGGATCCCGGTGGCGGCAGGGGACTTGGGGTTGGGGGAAGCCGGGGGGCAGGAGCGATGCCTCCGCGGGCGGGTCGGGCGTGCTAGGCTCTCTTTAGTGGGCCAGTGGGGGGCAGGGCCAACCCTTGCGATTGTGATTACCCAAGGTGCTTTGTGCAAGCCGGCCGCCGCGGACCACGGCGTCTTTGCGGTCCGACTCCCGGCTGAGTAACATGAAGTCGGTCTGTCTCAATGGGATAGGAGGAACCTCCCGTGCACGCGGCGATCCTCGGTGTGGCGGTGAGTCTGGTGGGAATCAAGGTGGGTTGGGTGGTGGCGCCCGACCGCTCCGTGGAGTACGTGATTCAACTCGACGCCGACGACCTGGAGCGATTCCAGGCGGAACGCACCATCGAGAGCGACGTTCCGGCGCAAGTGAAGAACATTCGCCGCTACCGCATCGAATTGGGGATGGGGTCTCTCCCGCCACCGCAGCACCCGCTGCCCAAAGAGGAGCCCCCGCCGCGCGTCCCCGGCCCGCCGCGCGATGCCGGCAACCGCAATCCCGTGCAGTTCTCATCGGTCTACACGAAGGGCTCAGGCCCGCGCGCGTCGACGTTTCCCGGCTGGGTGATGCGTCCGGAGGACAAGCCGGAGGACAAGAAGGCGGCGAAGGGGAAACAGGGGACCGCCGCCCAGGGAACCGGCACGGAGGCGAAGTCCGGCAAGCAGGGGGCGACCCAGACTCAGGGCGCCGGACCGTCCAAGCCGTGGGGCTCGCTCGCGGCCGTCTTGATCGCGCTCTGCGGCTCGTTGGGGGGAAACCTCTATCTGGGCTGGATGATGTGGGAGACCCGCCGGCGCTACCGCGGCCTGCTAGAACGGCAGCGGAAGAAGGGAGAAGCCACCGAATCATCATGACCAAGGCCCGGTGACCAAGGTTCAATGACCAATGAGGGATGACGAAGGCTCTGCCCAGCGATTGGTCATTGGGTCTTGGTCATTGGTCATTTTCTCCTTCCTTGGTCATTCTGCCTGCCGCTTCTAGGCCGCTTCGGCCCCGCCGGAGCCGTCCTCCGTGAGGCGCTCCTCGAAGTCTCGTTCTTCAGCGGGCTCTTCTTCGTCGCCGTCCTCGTCGGCAAACTCAGACTCGGCCACCTCGCTCTTGTCTTCTTCCCAGGGGGCGAGCTCTTCCAGCGGGGGCGCGGGAGGCTCGCGGGCGACCTCGCCGCTGGGCGCCGCAGGCTCCGTTTCCGCGTGCTCCGCGGCCGCCACCACGGCATAAGGAGGACAGACATTCCTGTCTGTCACAGGAGGACAGACATTCTTGTCTGTCCTAGAGGAGCCAACATTCTTGTCTGTCCTAGAGGAGCCAACCTTCCTGTCTGTCCTAGAAGACCCACCATTCCTGTCTGTCGCAGAACCATCCGCCCCGCTGGCTCGACCTGCAGTGACCGCAGCACGATTGGGTAGTCCAACCGTGCCGCCCGCCGCCGGGACCTTCCGCTTGCGCGGCTTGCGGTCCGCCCGCCGCAGCGCGGCCACGGGGCGCGACTCGGCATGATCGGGCAGCTCCTTCACCTCCACGTCCATCTCCTCGAACAAGCGGGCGATGTGCTCGTGGCAGGTGAAGACCAGGAGCTGGTACCCGGTGGCGGCCAGCTCGCACAGCACGCCCGCCGCCGCCCGGACCCGCTTCGCGTCGAAATTCACCAGCACGTCGTCGAGGATCATCGGCAACTGGGCGCCGCGCCGGGCATAGGAGCCGGCCAAGGCCAGACGCAGGCTCAGGAAGAGCTGTTCCCTTACCCCGTAGGAGAGCAGCTCGACCGGGAGCGGCTTTCCCGCGGCGTCGTCCACCAGGAGCACGTCGTCGCTTAGCGGCGTCCACACCCGCTGGTATCGCCCCTCGGTCATGCGCGAGAGATATGCGGAGGCCTCTTGCAGGCATTCCGGCTGCCGGTTCTCTTCGTAGCCCTTGCGGACGGTCTCCAGCACCTGGGCGGTGACTCCCAAGACCTGCCATTGATGGAGGGCCTCGCGCAGCCGCTTGTGGACCGTGGCCAACTCGAGCTGTTTGACGGCCGGCGTGCGATTCTCGGCCAGGAGCCGCAATTGCTCGGCCAATTGGCCCCGCTTCTCCAGGCGCAGCCGGAGCTGGGCCTCGCACGCCGCAAGCCGGGACTGCACTTGTCCGCGCCGGGCCTCCATGCCCGCGGCGGTTTCCTCTTCGAGCAGCTTGCGGACCTCCGCTTCGGTGGCCTGGCCGGCGATGGCCGACTCTATTTCCCGGTGGAGCAGCTCGCGCTCCTGCCGCAGGGCTTGGGCTTGCTGGAACGTCGTGGCCCGGCGGCGGAATTCCCGGCCGTCGGCGGCCCCGACCTCATCCATGAGGATCCGCCGGCGGTGCTTGATCCGGGCGATCGAAACCGCCAAGCGGCCGTGCTTGCGGCGGAGGTGCCGGGCCCGCTTGGCAAGCTCCCCGCGCCGCTGGAGCTGGACCTTCTGGCGGCCGAGTTCCTCGGCCATCGCGTGCAACTGGTCCATGGGCGAGCGGGCCTCCAGCCCCACGCCGACCTCCTTGGCCAGTTGCCCGATCCGCCCGGTGAGCGTTTGAAGCTCCTCGGACCGCTCTCGGAGTTCTTGGCGGCGATGCTGGAGCCGCTCGCTGGAGCGGCCCAGATGATGGCAGCGCACGGCTAGCTCGCGGACCTGCTTGGGCGAGACCCCCACGGGCAGACCGGCCGCGGCGACGGCCTCTTTCCAGCGGCGCGTGGCAGCGGCCAGATCGGCTTCGGCCTGCTGGACCCGTGCGGCCGCGGCTTCGGCCTCTTGCCGGGCCGACTGGCGCTGGGCGTCCAAGGGGACCAATTCCTCAAGGCCCGCTAGCTCGCGCTGCGCGGCTTGGAGCTGCGCGGGGGCCGGGCCGCTTGCCGGCAACTGGCGGTCCAGTTGGTCGCGCTCCTCGCGGGTCTCGCGGATCTGCTGGTGCAAGATGCGGATCTGTCGCTGGGTGGCTTCGAGTTTCCGGGCATTGGAGTGCTCCAGGAGGAACTTGATGACCACCGCCGCCGCCGTGAACACCAACCCCGCCAGCGCCAAGGGCCAGCCCAAGTCGCCAAGAAGCGACGTGGGCAGGATGAACTCCGCCAGCTTGAGCAACACCAAGATCACTCCGACGACAAACATCCCGCCCACCCCCAGGATGATCGCCACCGGCAGCATCTCGCGGTCCATCAATTCCTGGGTCTGCTGCTCCAGCTCGACGTGGCGGCGGTGCATCTGTTGCAGGCGCTCGTCGAGCTGCTCGCGCCGCCGCAATTGGGCGACCAGTCCGCCGGCGCGATCGGTTGCCTCGCCCAGCTCCTTGTGCCCGCGGGCGGCGAGCGCCGACTGGATCTTTTCGCCGAGTGCCTGGGCGGTCTCTTCTGCTTGTTGGACTTGCGCGCGTGCCTCTTCGAGCTTCTGGCGGCAGCGGCGCATGGCCCGGGCCGGGCGGCGCATGGCCGCCAGCGACTGGGGCGAGAGCGGAGGACAGGCCCCTTCGCCAAGGCCGAGACGCGATTGCTCCTCCTTGAGCCCGGTCTGCGCCTCGCCGATCTCGGTCTGCAGCTCAAGGGACTGGGCTTCGAGGGCGGCGAGCCAATGTTCCTGCTCCTGGAGGGCCTCGACGCGAGGGGCGTTTTTTACCAGGGCGTGGTTGATTTTCAGCCCGGCGGCCTCGGTGCGAAGCTCGTCCCACTGCCGCTTGATCTCGACCAGACGGCGGTGCCGCTTGTTGAGGGCCCCGGTGAAGGCGTCGAACCGCTCGACGGCCCCCTCGGGCATCTTCTCGGCCGGCTCCAGAGCGGCCCACTGCTGGTCGAGGGCCTTTCGCTTTTGCCACCGCTCGCGGAGCGAAGCCGCAACGTCCAACACGCGCACCTCGCGGCCTAGTTGCTGCTTCTCGTCTTCCAGGCGGGCGATCTCGCGCTCCAGGTGGCCCCGCTCTTCGGCCAGAGCGGCATAATGGCGGCTGAGGGCCTCGGATTCGGTGATCTCGCCGAGGATCCTCTCCCGCTGGGCGAGCAGCTCGACCACCTGGCACGGGCCGCCCGCGTCCAGCAAGCGGTTGCGCGAGCCCGCCAACTCCCGCGTCACCTCCACCAGCGAGACGCTGTCCAGTCCGACGGTCAGGTTGTAGAGCAGGGCCGCGGCCTCGGTGTCCTTCAGCACCGCCAGCTCCTGCAACTCGCGGAGCCCGACGGCGAAGACGTTGTTGAAGATCGCCTCATCGATGCTGCACAAGAGGGTCTTCAGCAGCGGCTCGCCGTGCCGGGCGCCGTCGGCCGTGAACAGGAGCAGCTCGTCGCCGGGCTGGCCGGGGTCCAGGCTGTCGTGACGCGTGATGACGCACTCGCCCGCCTGCCCGGTCACCCAGAGCGAGCCGCCGGGCTGGCCGCCGTGTACCGGGGGCAGGTAGCGGCGCCGCTCGGGCGAAAACCCGTAGAGCACCGAGCGGATGAACTGCAAAAGGGTCGTCTTGCCGGCCTCGTTCGGCCCGTAAAAGACCGTGAGCCCCTCGGACAAGGGATCGAGCTTCAACTCGGTCCAGACACCGAAGCCGTCCACCTCCAGGGCATTGATTTTCACGATAGGGGTTCCTCCCCACTGAGCAGATCGGCGCCCAAGGCGGCCGCCTCGCGCAACACCCGCTGGCGGTCCGCCGCGTCATCGAGGACCGCCGCCCGGGCCAGCGGGCCGGTGCGGAGCGGCTCGGGCAAGTCGGCCTCCAGGCGGATGGGCTCCTCGGCACTGAGTTGCAGGCGGCGGACTTCGCGGAGGAAATCGCCGCGGATCGTATCCTGCTCGTACCACTGGGCAGGCAACATCGGGCCCGCCTCTGCGGAGAGCGAAACGCTCCACGCGGCCGGCTGCGTCATGCCGTATTGGCTCCGCAGGCCGTGAAGCAGCTCCGCGGCCAGCGATCCCCGCCGCAACCGGGCGGCCAGACGCCCGCTCGAAACGATCGTCCACGAAACCATCAGGTCGATCCCCGGGGCCGCTTCGCGGAGGGCCTTGATGCGGTCGTGCAGGCGCCGCTCCAGGTCCTTCGGGCCGGCCGCTTCATCGAGGACCACTTGCTCCTCGTGCCACCGCAGCACGTCGCAAGGGATGAACGTGCTCCGCACGTGCCGCTCGGCATCGACCTGGACCAGCGAGCAGCCGTGCGGCCCGGGCTCTGCGGGGCGCCGTCCTTGCGGGCTGCCCGGCCAGTGGGCCGTCTGCGGGGAGCTAAACGGCGTGGAGCGGGCGTGGTTTCCGCCGAGGGCCCAATAGTCGATGCCGCGGGGGCGAAGGGCCTCGGGATTCACCTTGCCGTGGATCACGGCGATGGAAAACAGCCCGCCCGGGTCTGGACTGAAATCCTTGGCGCGGACTTCATGTCCCAGGGGCCGGCTGGCCCCAAGGATCCGCACCATGGGGGTGCCGTCTCGCTGATGGAGGAATTGCTCCAGACGCCCGCTTGGGAAGACGTGAACGTTGGACGGCAGCCGCGCGAACGATGGCCAGCCGGCCGGCGGATCGATTCGGCCTCCAGCCCAGTACACGTCGATCCCCCGCTCGGCGAGCCGCTCGAACTGGGAAACGAGAAAGAGCGGCCCATAAGGCCCAGTCTTGTCCAGGTCCAGCGCATCGCCGGAGAGGATCAGGAGTTCGGCCTCCTCGGCCAGGACCGTCTCGAAGAGCCGCTCCGCCGCCCAGAAGGGCGACTCGACCAGAACCTCCCGCAGATGATCGGGGATCTCACAGATCCCGCAGGCGGGCTGCTCCAGGTGGAGGTCCGAGGCATGGACAAAACGCAGCGGCCGGTTCGGCATGGACGCCTCCTTGCGGCGAACTCGGACTACCGTAGCCGTAGGTTATGCTTCAGCACAACAGTGCGTTCTGCTGGTCTAGCAATTATGCTGAAGCATAACCTACTGAGCAAAACTCCCAAGTTGCGGGTGCGCAGCGGATTACGTAATTTACCGCGAATCGGGGAATTGTTCCACTCCGGTTCTCCGTGAGACTCCTGTGCGCTGGCGGCTTGGGAGCATAGACGCGTGAGTTGGAGAGAGAATGGGCAATCTGCAAAGAATGGACCAGATGGGGCACGCTACTCATGCCGCAAGGCGTCGATCGGATTGAGTAGGGCCGCCTTGATGGCCGGGATCAGGCCGAAGATCACCCCCGTCGCCGCCGAGATGCCGAATCCGAGGATTACCACCCAGCCGGGGACCGTGATATCGACCATCTTCGGGTGCAGGCTCACCAGCCAACTGAGGCCGTAGCCGAAGCCGATCCCCAGCCCGCCGCCCACGAGGCTCAACACCGTGGCCTCGGTGAGGAACTGCACGAGGATGTCGCGGCGCCGGGCCCCGACGGCCATGCGAAGGCCGATCTCCCGCGTCCGCTCCGTGACGCTCACCAGCATCACGTTCATGATCCCCACGCCCCCCACGACCAGCGAAATCCCCACGATCCCCGCCAGGACCACCGTGGCCACCAGGCTCATGGTATGGAACGCCTCCAGGATCTCGTCCTGCGTCTGCACCTGGAAATCGTTCGGCTGGTACGGGTTCAGCCCGTGACGGCGGCGGAGGAGGTTGACGATCTGAGCGCGGGCCTCGCGGACTTCCTTCTCGGAGGTGGCTTGGGCGGCCATCGCCAAGTGGCGGCGGGAGGCCGGGTACATCTTCAGGGCCGTGGCATACGGGATCAGCACGAGATTGTCGAGGCTGTTGCCCAGGAAGCTGCCCTTTTCCTCGAGGACGCCGATCACGCGGAAGCGGCGGCCATCGACCAGGAGCGTCCCGCCCACCATGCCCTCGTCCAGGTTCAGCTTGCGCAAGACCTCGCGGCCCAGCACGCAGACGTAATGCCCTTGCTCAACGTCGACCGCGGCGAACGGGCGCCCGACCTCCACGGGGAAATTGCGGATCGCGTGGTACTCGGCGGAGACGCCCTCGACGGGAACGGTGAGTTCATCGCGCCCGAAACGCAGCGTGGCGCTTGGCCGCACGACCAGCGGCGAGACGACCCGCAGGGCCGAGCAACCGGATTCGACCGCGGCCACGTCGTGCAGGTCGAGCTCGACGCGCCCGAGCGTTTTGCCGGCCTCGCCCGGGGGACGCTCGGGCCAGACCCACATGGCGTTGGTGCCCAGACCCTTGAGGAACTTGGAGACGTAGGTGGCAAACCCCTGCACGACGCTGACCACGGTGATCGTCGAGGTGACGGCGATCACGACCCCCAGGATCGTCAGCACCGACCGCATCTTGTGCGAGCGGAGCTGATCGACGGCGTTCTGGACGTTGGGGAGGATCGTCATGTATCAGATTCGATCTGCCCGTCGCGGATGCAGACGACCCGGCCGCAGCGCCGGGCCACGTGCGGCTCGTGGGTGACGATCAGGATCGTCTGCCCCTGGCGGTGCAGGTCCACGAACAGGGCCATGATCTCGTTGCCCGTTTGGGTGTCGAGGTTCCCCGTGGGCTCGTCGGCCAACAGCAAGGAGGGCTGCTGGACCAGGGCCCGGGCAATCGCCGCCCGCTGCCGCTGCCCGCCGGACAACTGGTTGGGGCGATGATCCATGCGGTCGGCCAGGCCCACGCGGCAAAGGGCCTCCTTCGCCTTCTCGCGGCGGCCGCGGGTCCCCGAGTAGACCAGCGGCAACTGCACGTTCTGGAGCGCCGTCTGCCGCGGCAGAAGCTCGAACGTCTGGAAGACGAAGCCGATCTGGCAGCCGCGGATGCGGGCCAGCTCGGCGTGCGACAGGCGTGCCACGTCGCGGCCCTCCAGCCAATACTGGCCGGCAGTGGGCACGTCCAACAGCCCGAGGATGTTCAGAAGCGTCGATTTCCCCGACCCGGAGGAACCCATCACGGCCACGAACTCGTTGGTGCGCACCGCCAGGTTCACGCCGCGCAGGGCGCGGACCGTCTCGGCGCCCATCGGGTATTCCTTGACGATGCCTTCGAGGCGGATGAGCACGTCGGGGGCCTTGGCTTGGGCGTTCACGGGGATGCCTCTTCGCCGGCCTCCGTGACGGTGACGGCCTGGCCGTCCTTGAGCTCGTCCAGAACGCGGAACGGACCGACCACCACCTGCTCGTCTGCGCTGAGACCGGCGAGGATTTCGATCCTCCGCTCGTCGCTCAGGCCGGTCTGGACGGGCCGGGCGCGGACCACGCCGCCGTCGAGCACGAAGACGACCTTCAAGTAGCGGGATTCGGCCTGCCGTTTCTTCTCGCCGGGGAGGCGTGCCTGGCGCTCGGCAAACTGCTGGAAAACGGGCGTATCGGGCAGGTCCTTGCGGCGCCGGTGGACGACCGCCTGGACCGGCAGGCTCACGGCGCCGCTGGCCCGGGCCACTTCGATCTCCACCGTCGCGGTCATGCCGGCGCGGATGCGTGCCGGCCGCTCCGCGAGGGCGATCAGCGTCTCAAAGCTCACCACCTCGCCGGTCTTCTTGCCTTTGGCCGCCACCCGCTCGACGACCCCGCGGATCGGCTCGTGCTCGTCGGCCTGGAGGTACATGCGCGCGGCCTGGCCGGGCTGGACCAGGAGGACGTCGGTTTCGTCCACCTCGGCCTCGACCTGCATCTTGGCCAGGTCGGCGATCTTCATGAGCACCGAGCCGGGGAGATTCAACGTGCCCGGAATGGCGATTTCCCCCACCTCGACGGACCGCTCGGTGACCACTCCGTCCACGGGGGCGAGGATCTTGGTCCGCTCCAGTTCCTCCTCGGCGGCGCGGCGCATGGCCTTGGCCTCGGCGAGTTCCTGCTGCCACATCTTCAAGCTCAGCTCGGCCTTCTTGGCGAGCGTGTCGTGATCGGCCACCTCCGTGACCGTGACGGCATCCTTCTTGATCAGTTCCTTGGAGAGGGCAAGGTCCCGCAGGGCCTTCTCGCGGTCGGCCTCGGCCACCTTGATGGCGGCATCCAGGCGGCTCACCCGGGCGGTAATGGAATCGAGCCTCGACCGGGCGTCGATATCGTCCAGCTTGACCAAGAGGTCGCCCTGCTTGACCGCGTCCCCCTTTTTCACCTTGACGGCCACCACGCGGCCGATGATCTGCGAGGCCACGTTGGCTTCTTCGATGGCCTTGAACGTGCCGGGGGCAGTGACCGTCTGCACGATCTCGCCGCGCCGCGGATACTCCACCTGGACCTCGCGCCCCGGCAGCGGGACCACGCGCCAGTCGATGCCGTACTCGCCCGCGTTCCGCGAGAGATTGGCGGCGATCAAGCAAGCCGCCACCACGCAGATCACGGCGAGAAGGACGATGGCACGACGCATAAGATTCTATTGTAATCCTCCGGCCCGGCGGCGGCATGCGCTTTCCCGGGTCACCCGGGGAGGACCGTCAACCGGATTCCCCCTCCAATGACCACGGCGACGAAGACCCGCGCGCCCATCTCTCCCACGGCCAGCACGGCGCAGGTCAGCAGCGCAGCGACGGGGCCGACTTGCCCGCGCCGCCAACCCTGCCACGCCATGGCGAGCCAGCCGGCCAGGGCAAAGACGTCCAATTGCCGCAAGGCCGTCCACTGCCAGGCCGAATAGGCCCCCCGCCCAAGCAGCAAGACGGCCGAGGTTTCGACGCTCGGGCGGCGCAGTCCGACCATGAGGACGACTTGCACGGCCAGACCCAAGACCCATAAGCCTTGCAGCGCGGCGCACTGGGCCATGGCGGCGTCGAAGCCCGCGCGGCGGCCCCGAAGCGCGGCCAGGGCGGCAAACAGGACCGCCACGGTCGCCGCCCGCAAGGCCAAGAGCAGCGGCTCGCCGACGAAATCGCCGAGGGCGACCACCGCCGTCCAGAACGGCAAGGTCTCGCGCTGCGCGCGGATGGCCTTGCGCACGAGGTCGTCGCTGGTCTCGCCGATGCCGTGGGACTCGGCCTCGGCAGCCCCGCGCTCGATGGCCAGGCCAAGTTCCCGCTGCCGGAAGCCCGTGAGCCAAAGGACCCCGTAGAGCCCGGCCGTAAGCGCCATCCAAAGGAGCAAACGACCGCCGAACCGCGGCGCGGAGGCCGGCCGGGATGGCGGCGTCGCCGTGGGAGTCCGCTCGGCGGGAGCATCCATCGACAACCTTCGGGTTAGGGCAATCCGTCCAGACGCCATCTGGTACTTCGACGGCGCTCGGGGAATCTTGAGTCTACCATCGGGGGAGGGCAGACGGCAGAGGGCCGAGAGGAGAGGTTGGACTGTCACTGACAGCCGGGAGTGCAAAGTGAAAAGTGAGAAGTGCAAAGTCCTCCCCCATTTTGCACTCTGCACTTTACACTCTTCACTTTTCACTGCCCCCGAAAGCGCAGGCTCCCGACTTTCAACGGCCTACTGCCCCATTTTCCGGCCCGACACGGCCCGGCTCTGCCTACCGCCCTCTGCCCTCTGCCTACTGCCCTCTGCCCTCTGCCTTCCGCCGTCTGCCTACCGCGGCCAGGTAGTTGGGATTGTCGGCCTGGCCGGTGGCCTCGTAGAGGAAACGGCTGGGGATCGTGGGACGAGGCTTGCCCCATTTCCGCCGACTGAGGGCCAGGGTACACGTCAGGCCTCGCTGGGCCCGGGTCATGCCCACGTAGCAGAGCCGGCGTTCTTCTTCGATCGCCGCTTCCGTGTCGTCGATGGAGCGGCGGTGGGGGAGCAGACCCTCTTCCATCCCCACCAGATAGACGTCCGGAAACTCCAGCCCTTTGGCGGCGTGGAGGGTCATCAGCACCACCGCGTCGCGCTGGAGCTTCGACTCCTCCTCGCGATCCTCGTCCTGGGCGGCCAGGACCACGTCTTGGAGAAAGCCGACCAGCGTTGGCTTGGCGGCCCGCGCCGTGTAGCTCCCCAAGGCGTTGACCAGCTCCTCGACGCTCGCCCAGCGGGCTTGCGCGTCCGTGGGGTCGGGATACAGTCTTTGCAGCTCGGCGCGATACCCGATTTGGTCGATCAACCCTCGCACCACGTCCACCGGCGAGTGTTTCTTCGCGTCCGCGTGGCATTTGCCGATCAGGGCGTGGAAATGGCCGACGGCCTCCGCGGCTGTCGGCGGAATTCCCAGGCGCTGGGCCCCGCCGATGAGTTCCCAGACCGGTTTGCCGGCCGCCACGGCCTGCTGGAGCAGCCGCGCGACGGTGCTCTGGCCGATGCCCCGCGCCGGAACGTTGATGATCCGCAGCAACGAGACTTCGTCCTGCGGATGGACCACCAGTTTCACGTAGGCCAAGATGTCGCGGACCTCCTTGCGGTCGTAGAACGACATGCCGCCGACCAAGACATACGGGATCTTGGCGCTCCGCAGTTGGAGCTCGAAGGGCCGGGGCTGCTCGTTCGTGCGGCAAAGGATGGCGAAATCGCGGGGCCGGGAGCGGCCGCCGCGGACGCGCCCGCTGATTTCCTCGACCACGGTCTTGGCCTCGGTCTCCTCGTCGGCCAGTTGCAGCACGCGGGGCGGCTCGCCGCGAAGGCCGGTCCGCAGCCGCTTGGCGTGGCGGCGCTTGTTGAATGCGATCAGCCGGTTGGCCCAAGCCAGGATTTCCTGGGTCGAGCGGTAGTTGGTCTCCAGGCGGACCACCTTGGCGTCGGGCCAGTCCTGGTTGAAGCGGAGGATGTGGGTCACTTCGGCCCCGCGCCAGCCGTAGATCGATTGGTCGTCGTCCCCGACCACGCACAGGTTGCGGTGCCCGGCGGCCAGGGCCTTGACGATGCGGTACTGGTTGGCGTTGGTGTCCTGGTACTCGTCCACCAGGAGGTGATCGAAGCGGCCGGCCTCGCTGCGGCGGGCCGCGGCGAAGCTGCCGAAAAGCTCCTCCGTGCAGAGGAGGAGGTCGTCGAAATCCATGGCCCCGACGGCCTTGAGGGCCTTCTGATAGCGGCGGTAGCCGGAGGCGGCCAGGTGCTCCTTGTCGGACTGGGCGGCGGCCACGGCTTGTTCGGGCCGCACCGAGGACATCTTCCAACGGCCGATCCACCAGAGCAGTTCCCCCGGCCGAAGGGCCCCCTCGGCCACCTTGATCTCCCGGAGGACGGACCGGGCGAGGCTCTCCTGGTCCCCGCGGTCATAGATGGCGAACGTCGCGGGATAGCCTAGGCGGGGGGCGTGGCGCCGCAGGATTCGCACGCAAAGGGAATGGAACGTGGAGATTTCCGGCCTTTGCGGGAGCCGTTTGCCGATCAGGGCGGCGGCCCGCTGCTGCATCTCGGCGGCCGCCTTGTTAGTGAAGGTGACGGCCAGGATCCGCTCCGGGCGGATGCCGCGGCGAATGAGTTCCGCGATTCGATAGGTGACCACGCGGGTCTTGCCCGTGCCTGCCCCCGCCAGGACCAAGAGCGGCCCGGAAGTGGTCATCACGGCCTCCCATTGGGCGGCGTTGAGGTCCTTGGCATTGTGCATCGAATTCGATAATAAGCCGCCGCCGTCCGGGGCGGAAGAGGTGCCCTTGTTGTGGGGCCAGCCCGATATCGCAAGTGGGTGGCGGTGCAGTTTGAAGGCCCTGCAAGGAAAAACGGCAAGTAAAGCGATTCCCGCTTCCCGGACGACCCTATGGTAGGTGTATATCGACCAAAAGAAGCTCACTTACATTCTTGCGGTACATTCCAAGTTGGAATATGCCGGCCTCTTGGCACACAACGGACTTCCAAGGTTATTCCAGGACGGTATAATCCAATGTGGAAACTGCAACCAGAAGCCGAGTATGAGAACAGAGTCAAGCAGTGGCCGAAGAAACACCGGCGAGAATACGTCGCGGTACATGATAAGCTTGACACGTTTCTGACCGCCCTCAATCGAGGGGCAAAGCTGGAGCAAGTCAAGTTCGGGTTCATTCATCCAGAACCGCGCGGCGTTTTGGCAATAGACCAGAAAGGAGGTGGCGTTGGCTTGAAGGAAACGCGGCTGTATACGTATCCCCACAGGAGGTCCCAAATTGTCCATCTTATCACGTTTGGTGATAAGAGCACTCAGAAAGCGGACATTGCGTACGCTTCTGAGTTTGTGGAAGGACTCACCCAAGGGAAACAGGACATCCATGGCTAACAGAAAGCAATACACGAGTGTGTCTGAGCTTGTTCACGACATGGCACCCGATGCCGAGTTCCGGGCTGCTTTCGATGCACGTGTCGCACGCCGAAAGCTCGTAAAGCAACTGCTAGCAATGCGTGCAGTTAGGGGCCTATCACAGCAGGACATTGCCCAGAAACTCGACTGCACACAAAGCCGCATATCGAAGCTTGAGAACACCAGCGACGACGATATGCGTATAGGTGACCTGCGCGCTTATGCCGAGGCCGTTGGGTGTGAACTCGCGATGTGCCCTATTCCGCGAGACATGAAGCCTGTGGATAAAGTCAAGTGCCATGCCTTCGCCATCAAAGCACACATGGACGAGCTAGCGCGATTGGCGCGATCCGATGAGAAAATAGCGGAAGGAGTAGGGGGCTTCTTCTTCGAATTGTGCGTCAATTTCTTTCGTTTGTTGGGGGATTCGGCGAAACTCCTTCCCGAACGTCGAGACGATTTACCATATTTCGATTTGCAGATCAACGACCTGGGGCAGCAGCAGAAAGATCGGCAGGACGTATGCTGCGTCGAGGTAGAGAATCTTCCGCAACTCGCTCGTTGATGCAGGAGAGCGGCCCTCCTCGGACCAGAGTACCATAATGATCGGAGCCTGCGGGGTTTCCGTTTTCTAACGCTTCACACCTCTTCAGCTTCGCTCGTCGGCCGGGGTACCAAAGGGGCGTTTCGATGGGTAGTCGTTGCCCGTCGGGTGACGTCGCCTAGACAGGCAATGGATGGTGCCCCGATTTCCCTTTACAGTTCAGATTCCCGCGGCAGACCGTACGGCTGCCCGCAAGTGGTTGCCCTTGACCGACTTCCTTCGACCGCCCTATATTGGAGGACTTCACGGGCACGAGCCGGGCCGGCCCCATGAGGAGGGGCCGGCGGTCCGCAGCCGTCCGACGATGGAGGTGCTTGCGCAATGAAAGCCCAGCGACGTCACGAACTCGAACACAACAAGCTGGCCGAGTGGGTCGCCAGAGTCTATCAGCGGGTGCGGCCCTACGCCGGGAAAACCGTCCTGCTTGTCGTGGCGTTGGTGGCGATCTATGCGGTCTTCTCCGTGTGGAGGAGGTACACGGCCCAGGGGGCGTCGGCCGCCTGGGAAACCATCTTCGACGCCACGAATCCCATGAATCAGGGAGGACTGATCGAGCTGGAGAAGTTGGCTGAAGAGAGTCCCGGCTCGATCGCCGGACGTTGGGCTGCGGTCAAGGCCGCCGACAAGCGTCTGGATATCGGGTGCGACATGCTCTTCACCAACAAGGAGGACGCCGCTCAGGAGTTGAAGAAGGCGGTCGCCGGCTACACCGCGGCGATCGAGGGGAAACACAAGGGGGAAAGCGACCTCCAAGAGCGGGCCGTCTTCGGCCGGGCCAGGGCCTACGAGGCGCTGGCCGGCGCCTACCCCGGCAACCTGGAAGACCTCGACAAGGCGATTGCCGACTATCAGGAGGTGGGCAACACGTGGCCGGACGGGCCCTATGGGGCTCTGGCCAAGCGACAGTTGGCGGAGCTTCAATCCGTGCAAGGAAGGAAGTTCTACGACAAGTTTGCGGCCTTCAAGCCCAGACCGCCCGCCCCACGGAAGACCGGCAGCTCGTCCTCGATGGAGGAACTCGGCAAGAAGTTGCTTTCCGAGGACGGGGACTTCTCCATGCAGCCGCTGCTGCCGGAGGACCTGAAACGCCTGAGCAAGACGCCGGAGAAGCCGGGTGCCGGGACGCCTCCACCCGCCAAAGCCGAAGCGGGCAAGTCCGAACCGGGGAAAGCGGCCCCGCCGAAGCCGGAAGCGCCGAAGTCCGAAACGCCGAAGCCGGAAGCGCCGAAGTCCGAAACGTCGAAGTCGGAGCCTTCCAAGGCGGCGCCCGGAAAGCCCGAACCCGCCAAGCCGGAACCCGCCAAGCCGGAACCCGCCAAGCCGGAACCCGCCAAGCCGGAACCCGCCAAGCCGGAACCC
>Ga0315280_10001238_pt1 | contig 44470 bp, 37 predicted proteins | sample YL17G06_40_MG_FD_203697 | JGI IMG/M metagenome (GOLD analysis project Ga0315280, IMG submission 203697) | Sediment microbial communities from Yellowstone Lake, YNP, Wyoming, USA - YL17G06_40 | ecosystem: Environmental > Aquatic > Freshwater > Lake > Sediment | place: USA: Wyoming | collected... | reverse complement strand
CGACGCCTTCGTCCGCCGGAGCGGAACTGCGTCGTCCGCGAAGGCGGACGCGCAGCCGAGACGGCTGCGCTACCGATCGTGCGGTAGGGCAGGCGTCTCGCCTGCCGTACGATGCCCGCGAAGGCGGACGCGCAGCCGAGACGGCTGCGCTACCGATGGTGCGGTAGGGCAGGCGTCTCGCCTGCCCTCGGAGCCGCCGTGGCGGCCTTCAGGTGGCTAGGTGGCTCCGCCACCGCCACGGCGGCGCTTCGCGCTTAGCCGCCTAGCCATTCAGGTGAGGATGAAATGTAACGACAGATGTGCGAGCACTGGTCTCTCATCAGTCATGCCCGGTGGGGCATGACACGCATCCCTCCGCGACCTCGCCCCCCGCAAAGCCACAAGGTTAACTGCCTGCCCACGGCGTAAATGACAAACGGCGCGGCTCCCGCCGCCGCCACTATCGCATGGAGGGACTGACCCCGCACCGCCGTTCCGTGCGGCAACGCGTATGATCCTGGCCGCTTCTCCGCGCATGTTCGAGCGGCGCACGGGCTACGACCTCGACCTCGCGCAGCTGGTCGAACTGCTGTCGCAGATCGGTTACGAGGGCCTCGAGCTCCGCCGCCGCCAGATCAATGAATCGAGCACCCCCGCCGAGATCGCCTCGACGCGGCAAGTTCTGCGGCGCCACAACATGCGCTGCGCCTACCTCATCGCCGCCGGCCTGGAGAACGAAGCCGCGCTAAACGATGCGACGCGCCTGCTGGGGGTCGCGTTGGCGCTCGACTCGCCGCTGCTGCGGGTGCAGCTCATCCGCGAGGAGGAGATTCCGTTCGCGCAGCACCTCGCCGATCGCGCCGCCAGGCGCGGAGTGCAGGTCATGAGCCAGCTCCGCAGCGGCACCCTCTTCGCCGACATCGACCTGGCGCTGGCGACGCTGGCGAGGATCGGACGCGACAACTTCGGCGTCGCCTTCGAGGCCAGCCACCTGGTGATGGAGGGCCAGCGCGAGTATGGCGAGGGGGCGATCAAGCGCCTGGGCAGTCGGGTCTTCGCCTGCTTCGTGGAAGCCTACAAGCCAGCGCCCGAGGGCAGCGAGTTGCCGGAGGCGCTCTACGTCCTGGGGCGCGCGTGGCTGCCAGCCTTGCCGGGCGAGCAGGGGTCGGCGGATATTCCCTCGGTCTATCGCGGGCTGCTAGCGGTCGGTTTCAATGGTCCGCTGGTAGTCACGTGCCCGCGCCATCCCCAGGTCGAAAGCCGTAACCTCGCCCGCATCTGGCACGACTACCTGCGCAAGGTGATGACGAGGGTAACCGTGGGCTAGCGCCCAATTCGCCCCTCTCCCTTTCAGGGAGAGGTTGGGTGAGGGTTGCTGCCAACCGTTACAGCAGCCCTGCCGGAAGAAGGGGCTGGATTAACCGCCGGGAGATCGCCGGTGCCAGACCGAGTCGTGATCCTTCCTTATGATCCCCAATGGCCGGCCATGTTCTCGAGACTCGGTGCAACGCTGCGCCAGGCGCTCGGCGATGTCGCCCTGCGCATCGACCACATCGGCTCGACCGCCATCCCGGGCTTGGCGGCCAAGCCTATCATTGACGTTCAAGTCTCCGTTGCCTCGTTCGACCCGGCGGATGCCTACCGCATTCCGCTCGAGGGCCTCGGCTACGTCTTCAGAGCGGATAACCCCGAGCTGACCAAGCGCTATTTCCGCGAGAAGCCTGGGCGCCGCCGCACGCACATTCATGTGCGACGCGCGGGAAGCTGGGCGGAGCAGTTTGCGCTGCTATTTCGAGATTACATGCGCGCGCATGACGAAGACGCGCAGCAATACGCTGCCCTGAAGTACAGGCTCGCGGAGCAGTACGGAGAGGATCGCCGCGGCTATACCGAAGCGAAATCGGCCTTCACCTGGCAGATCATGATGGGTGCCGACAAATGGAGCCGAGACATCGGCTGGCAACCCGGCCCGTCAGATCCATGACAGCTCGACCTCACGGGCCAAAGGTCCACTGGAACGCAACATACCCCATGGACCTCGTGTCGGCGGTTCCTCGGCCCGCCGACAACAGCAGGTGGTGTTCGTCATCGAAGTTGTACTGGCCACCAAGGTTGAAGTTCAGCTGACTGCGACCACCCGCGACCGAGGGCGTCGTCTGGAAAAGCTCGCCCCCCAGCGTCACGTGTCGGTTAAGGTCCTTCTGGATCTCCCACCCCAACAGCCAGAAGTTCCGGTTGCCCGCGCCGGGGTTGATCCAATAGCCGCCCCCACCATAGCTCGTCCATGCCCGCCAACTCTTCTGCATCCAGACCGGTAGAAACCACTGAAAATGCCCGCTCCCCAGGCCGCGCTTGGGGTTTCCCGTCGGCGCCTCCACCAGCGGGAACACCCCAACCATCGGTCGCCTCCGCCGCTCCTGGATGAAGCGATATTTCAGCCCGATCTCGGTGTCGCCGTAGCGGCGCTGCATGGGTTGGCCGGCCGCGCGCGCGAACGCATAGGGCAAGATGATGTGGAACTGTAGATTCGGGGCGATACCATTGTTGATCTCGATGTGGGGCAGGGTGCCGCTGCGCCCATCGGCGGTCTTCACTTCCATCGAGGCGAGATAGACCTCCCAGTGATGCAGCTCCACCGGCTCCGGATCATCGGTGACAAACGGCGGCCCCGCCCACGCCAGGGAGGCTCCCGTCCGAAAGAGGAACGCCGAGGTTAACGCGACACACGCCAACGCGGTCAGCCTCAACGTGGCAGGTCTCCACCATCGCCCGTCTCTGCGATCAGTGCGACGTGTCATCGAGGTCGCGCTGGGCTCGCCGCTCAGCGCCCGTTAACCTGGTGGCCGACGATATCCGCCAGCGCCGCCGCGTCGCCGAACCCCAGCCGCAGCGCCGAGGTCGCGACTGGACAATCCGATACCACCGCTAGCAGTTGCTCCGCCGGCGTCGCCACCTCGCACCCCGTCGCCGCGCGCACGACCTCGATCTTCATCGTCGCCGCTTGCTTGAAGCCTTCGGTGAGCACGATGTCGAGATCCGCGCCAAGCAATCCGACCGCCTGCTCCAGCGGCAGCTCGCCGTCGAGCTCGCGCGTCACGGCGAGTCCGCGCGGCGACATGATCCCCACCGCTCGCGCCCCGGCTTGCCGGTGCCGCCATGTGTCCTTCCCCTCGCGGTCGATCTCGAAGTCGTGCGCGCTGTGCTTGAGCACTCCCACGCGCAGGCCGCGTCGCGTCAGCTCGGCGATCAGCCCCTCCAGCACGGTCGTCTTGCCGCTGTTGCGGCGCCCGACGACCGAGATCGCCGGCGGGGCCGGCCGGCTGGCACCATCCGCGTTCACCTCGACGCCTCGACGCGGGTGAGTCCCGCGATCTCCAGCGCCCGCTGGTAATCGTCCCACGTGTTGACGTTGAACAGGCTCACCAGCTCGGGGTCATGCGGCCGCATCTCATCCTCGCTCACCCAGCGCACGCGGACACGGTCAAGGAACGACACCATGCGCCCGCCGCCGTCGCGCAGTCGCTCCTCGATGGCAGCCAGGCACTGGCGCGAATACACCGCCAGCAGCGGATGATACCCGTCGCTCGCGCGCGGCACCACCGCGTCGTAATCGGCGCTCAGGTTCAGCAGCCCTCGCAGCAGCGGCGCCTGGACGAACGGCATGTCGCAGCCCAAAGCGATACACCGATCGAATCGCGCCGCCTGCAATCCGGCGTGCAGCCCGCCCAGCGGCCCGCGGTCGGCGTAGATGTCAGCGATTGCGACCGCCGGCGCCGGCGCCGCCAGCGCATCACGACCGACGACCAGAACCTCGCTGCTTACCTGCGCCGCCAGGGCCACCATGTGATCGAGCAGGCAGCCGCCCCCCCACGGCAGCCGCACCTTGCTCGCGCCGCCCATGCGCACGCTGCGCCCACCGGCAAGGATGATAATTGATGCCAGCATCGGCTCGCTGTCGTCTCGGCTTTGCACAGACAGTAATGCTTGCCGCGCCCTACCCTGCCCCCGGCGGCCAGTGGGCTTCGCGCAGCAGCTCTCCCACCTTCTCATTTACCCGCGCGACGATGTGCGCGATTGCCTGTTCGCCGAACTCGGCCGAAGCGCGGCGCGGGTCCTCGCCCATGACCCCCAGCGGCGGCTCCTCCGCCTGCTCCAGGCGCGACAGGTCAGCCAATCCTGGCAGGAGCGCCATGAGCAGCGACGTCTCCCATTTTCCGGCGTGGTCGCCCTTGTAGCCCAGGTCTCTCACGAGGTCGAAGCCGATGCAGGTGAAGATGCGCAGGTCGCCGCGCTGCATGTAATCCTTTGCCGCTCGCGCCGCCGGGGAATGCAGCGGGTAATGTCCGGCGACGACGACCGCCGCCAGAAATCCAACGCGCTCGATCTCGACGAAGATGGATTGCAGCAAGCGTTCGTATGGCTCCCATCCGGTCGGCGTCGTCTTCGCCTCGTACTGCGCGCGGTCAACCGCCAGCGCCTCGCTGATCTGGTGGCCGTTGGCGAAATGCAGGTCGGCGACCTGGCTGGGGTCGTCGCCGTAGAACAGAGGAGGCATGACGATCCCGCCGATGCGCTCCGCCAGGCGCACGCAGAGCGCGTGCGCCTTGATTGCGTCCAGGCCCAGCGGCAGATGCCGCCCATGCCATTCCAGCCGTCCCAGCGGCAGGTAGGCGACCGGCACGTGCTTGCGCATCCGCACCCAGTCGTGCGGCAGCATCAACTCCCAGCGTCGGGTGGTCATCCCTCAGACCTCTCTATTTCGGCCAGTGGCTCTGCCGGCGTCCACCGGGCACAGGGCAGCAGCGAATCCCAGCCGCCAGTATACGCGAGTCCCATCATCGAGGCAAGCCGGCGAGAGAAGACAGGTCTGACCGCAGAACGTTGGTACTGCGCCGGCGCCACTGCTCTCCCGTCCAGGGCTTACCATTACCCACATCGCGCTCAAATGGCCAGCGAGAGGCGACCGCTGCCCCATGGAGCCCAGGCACTCTTGCCTGCGCCGCATGGAGCCTGGGCACTCTTGCCTGGGCCGCCACACGGGCAAGAGTGCCCGGGCTCCGCATCGGCTCGCAACTCGGTCGTCTTGGAGTGCAGCGACGAGCCGCCGCACTGCAAGTGGGTCCATCCCGACCGGCCGCCTACATGGCGCCGCTACCCTAGTACCTCGTGACATAAGAACCGGCATGCGTTATTGAGCGTGGCAAGTGTCCGATCACACTCAGAAATGGTGTGCAGCTAATTCTGTCGCGAGGTACTAGCGCGCGCCGTTAGGGGCCTCGCCCAGGCTGCGGATGTACCACACGATATACCACCGCCGCTCGACCGCGACCGTCGGCCCCAGCACTGGCTGCTTCGCCTCGACCAGCTCATGCCCCACGCCCGACACCATGGCGAAAGCCAGGGCGCCGTCGGTCATGGTCTGAACCCTCGCGCTGGCAAGATGCGTCGGCTCGGGCACATAGCTGCGCCCGACCGTGCCATCTCCCAAGCCCCGCTCGCCGTGGCACATCTGGCAGTAATAGCCATAGTATATTCGACCGAGGGCGACGGCCTGGGCGGTGGGCCTGACCGGATTGGGTATGCGCGCCGCCTGCTGCATCGTCGGCGGCAGGCGCGCCGGGCCCAAGTAAGGCACCGTGTTCGGCGGCATATCGGGCATGCGCTTCTCAAACGGCTCGATCGAGGCCTGGTCGCGCATGCGCGGAAAGCAGCTAAATGACTGGGTGCTGACGCTGACGCCCGCAAGCGCCGCCAACGCTATCGAGAATAGTCGGCTGTGACCGGATCTCCTTGGCAGGGCATTGTACGGCGGGCGTCCATACGCCCGCCGTCCGGCGGGGATAGGAATCCCCGTCCTACAAACAGGGCGGCCCCCTGAGACTTTCCGGTCACCCCCAAACAGTCTCATCTCGCCGCCTTCTCCCTCGCGGCGCGGGGCGCAGCGGGTTTCGCCGCCGGCGCCGAGGGCGCGCGTTGCGAGGGCGCCGCCGGCACTTCGACCTGCCTCGGGGCGGCGCGTTGGGAGAGTGTGGCTGAAGGCAGCTCGACCTGCTTCGGCGCCGCGACCTGCCCCGGGTGCTTGGGCGGCGGCGGCGTCGGCTGGGTGCTGGAGTACGATTGCGCCGGCGTCAGCGGCGCATTGCCGTAGAACCAGGTCCGCGTCCGCTCGCTGATGGCGAAGAATGCAAACAACGCCCACGCAATGACGGCGAGCGAAACGACGACCACTACCAGCACCGACCTTCTTGTTTGCGCGCGATCGTCATTGTCATGGCTCATCTTGAGTCCTCGCTGTCCGTCAGTACGTCACGCCCCCCAGCCACACATAGAGCACGTAGCCGATCATGAAGATGGCGATGCCGATATACAAGAACGTCAGCAGCAGCGGCACGGGCCGCGTCGGCTCCGCGGCGTTCTCGCGCCGCGCCGGCTCTGCTGGCGGCTGGGACCGGCCTGCCACGTAGAACCCGAGCACCAGCGCCGCTATCAGCGCCACGCCCATCACGATCATCAGCCACAGCCACCGCAGCCAGGCGACCTCAAAGCTCTGCATTATCCCCCGTCTCCGCTTGCGCAATCTCCGCTGTCGCCGCGCTGATCTGCCACCGCGCCGGCAGGCCCATGCGCCTGCTCATCGCCGCCTTCGTCGTGCGGCGCGCAGTGGTGGTTCTCCGCGCCATCCAGCGCCAGGTACCGCGCCCGCTGCTGATCGGAAAACTGCCCCGCGCGCACCGCCCACAGGAAGATCAGCGAGAACACGATCACCCCGAAGGCCGCGTACACCAGCCACATCACGAGTAGGGCCATGGTTCCGCTCCCTTCCGCCGGCAATGTGGGCCCACGCGCGCGTGACCTCGCAGAGTGCGGACCGGGCGGCGCACCTGTGGGAGCCCGGTCCTCCGGGCGATCCGGATCGCCGCGAGACGCGGCTCCCACATGGACGGCGCCCACCGAGAAAGGTCATACCCGGCCGCGCGCGCCATCAGTGAGCTCATGGCTCAACTCCCTTCTCGTCGGCCGGCGGGCGATACGGCAGCCTGGGGTGGCGCGGCGTAACATATGACGCGTCGAGCCCGATGGGCGGCACGCGATAGTCAGTGTAGCCGACGAAGCTCTTGGCGACGAAGTTGGAGACATCCCAGATCTTCTCCGACTCCAGCTCGCGCTTGAAGAACGGCATGTCGGTGCCGGTGATGCCGTTCATGACCTGGTAGTAGAACAGGCCGCCGAGGTACTTGCCTGCGGGAAGCCTCGGCTTGAGCGCGGTGAAATCGAGCGGCGGCGGCATGAGATACGGCGCGGCGATGCCGTGCCCGTCGCCGACCGGCCCGTGGCACCCCACGCAAAACACCTGGTATATCCGCTCGCCGCGCGCCATGGTTGCGGCATCCGGCGGGTAGGGGTTGGGCATGTAGAGCCAGACCTCGGGCACGAGGGAGTGCAGCCAGCGGATGTTGCCGTCGGTACCCGAGCGGTAGGCCGCCACCGCGCGCTCTTTCCAGTAGCGCTGGCGCGCCACGCGATAGTCCGCGCCCTTGCCTCCCAGGCTCTGGACATAGCTGGTGAGCAAACCGATATCGCGGCGGCCCAGGTACTCGAATCTCGGCATCAGCGACAGCGGCCGCGTCGAGCGCGGGTCAATGAAATGCGCCAGGTGCCAGTCGTCAGGATGCAGTCCGCCCTCCTCCGACAGGTCCGGTCCCGTGCGCTCTGAGCCGAGCAGGTGCGGCTCCTGCGATCGGTAGTCGCCGGCTTGCGCCAGGCGCGCCTCGCCCTCGGGCCAGTCCTGCGGTCGGATATACTGCGAATGGCAGTAGGTGCAACCGTTGGCGATGAAGAGCAGCCGCCCCTGCGCCTCATCCGATGTTGGCCCCCGCCAGATGTCCGACGGCCGCTGCGAGATCGTGGCGGTCGGCAGCCCCACCACCGCCAGGAACGTCGCCCAGAACACGCACATGGTGCCGAAGATCAGGATCGCGGGACTCATCTTCATCAGGTCAGGCCCTCGCTCGGCGTATTACCCTCGTCCTGCGGTAGCGCACTCCCCCGCCGCAATGTCATGATCATGGCATAAAGCCCCACGAACGCGCCGGTGATGATCAGCAGGCCGAACATCGCCCGCAGCCCCATGTATGGCCCGATCAGCGGCAGCGCCTTGTACACCGTGTCGCCGTTGAACCACGACGCGCCCTGGATCAGCCCGGCGGTGGTCAGCACCACGAAGAACCCGGTGATCCCCACCAGGATCAGCCAAAACTGCAGGTTGACCAGGTTCTCGCTGTACAGCCGCCGCTTGGTTGCGAGCGGCAAGACGTACCACACCGCGCCCAACGAGATGAACCCCGAGAACCCCAGCGTCGCGATGTGCGCGTGCCCGATGACCCAGTTGTTGAAGTGGGTGTAGGTCTGCACCGATGGCAGCGACTGCATCGGCCCCTGCACGCAGGTGATGAGATACCACACCAGTCCGGTGAACACGAACTTGCCCGACGCGCTCTGCGTGAAATTGCCCAGGCGCCCCTTGGTGGTCAGCCACAGGTTGACCAGCGCGGTCAGCACCGGCACCAGCATGGCGATGCTGTCCACCACCGAGATGGTCTTGAGCCACGTCGGCACCGGCGCTTGCAGCAGATGGTGGGTGCCGATGTGGGTGTAGATGGCGAGCAGCGTCCAGAACCCAATGAGCGAAAGCGTGTGGCTATAAAGGGGGGCCCGAGCGATGCGCGGGATGATATAGTAAGCCATGCCGATAGCGAGCGGCGTCAGGAACAGGCCGAAGATGTTGTGGCCATACCACCACGCCCAGATGGCGTCCACGGTGCCGGTCAGCGCGCCGGTGCGCGGGTGCCACATGACATTGCCCAGGGGATAGAGCATGGCGGTCCACAGCACCGCGCCCGTCAGATACCATACCGAGGCATAGAGCACTTTCTCGTGGCGGCGCAGCACCGTATTGACCATCGAGTACAGCAGCAGCAGCAGCGACGCGAAGAATGGCAGCTTGACCGGGAAGATCCACTCCGTGTACTCCCGCCCCTGGGTCTGGCCGGCGGGCAGGGTGAGCATCGCGCCCAGCAGCGCCGCGTTCCACAGCCACATCGCCAGGTTAGCCAGTCGCTCGCCGTAGAGGCGCGTGCGCAACAGCGTCGGCACCGTGTAGAGACCCGCGCCCACCAATCCCATGGGCACGAAGCCGAACAGCACCGAGTTCGTGTGCACCGGCCGCGTCCGCCCGAACACCAGCCATGGGATGTTGCGGATCGCATCCGGGGCGAAAAGCTGGATCGCCGAGATCAGACCAAAGATGGTCGCGACGCACAGCCATACCGCCGACGAGATCATGAACCGCCGCGCCGCGCTGTGCTCCTCGTTGCTCAGTAGCTGCATCCGCATCGCCTCTTCCGCCAGCCCGGATCATGCGCAAGGTGTACCAAATGTCATTCCGAGTGGCTAGGCCAAAGGCCGCCACGGCGGTCGCGAGAGCGACCTAGCCGCGCAGCGACGAATCCGCCTTCGCGGGCGACGAAGTTCCGCTTCGGCGGACGAAGGCGTCCCCTATCGTCCTCAGGCAACCCCCAACCGTCAGGTGCCGCCTGACTTCCGCGGGTCAATAATGGCATATCACGCAGTCCACCGATGCCTCGTGCTGCCGGTGGCAATCTATGCAGAAACCCATGTGGAAGTACGACGGCAGGATCCGATCCATGGCCTTGACATCGCCATGGCACTGCCCGCAGTCGATGCCCTTCGCCAGGTGCATCTCGTGGTTGAAGTGCTCGTAATCAGGCAGCAGGTTGACTCGCACCCACGCTATCGGCTCCCTGCGGTCATAGTACCCGCGCAGCTGCTTGACGTCGGGAAGGTCGCGGATGATCACCCGGTGGCACAGCTCGCACTTCGCCACCGCCGGCATCCCCGCCACCGGCGACCGGTCCGCGCCATCATGGCAGTAGAGACAACTGATCTGCCTCACCCCGGCGTGGATGCGGTGGCTGAACGGCAGCGGCTGCCTCGGCCCCACCGCATACGGAAAGACCAGGTTGTAGCCGATCATCGCCAGCGCCCCAACCGCAATCACGATCGCGCTCGCGACGACGATGTTGCGCCGCCGGCGCGCCGCCGCCTCGGGCGTCACCGCCATGCCTCGCGCTCCGCGATCAACCGCAGGTCGAGCTCGCTCACCGCCGGGCAGCGCGCCAGGAACGGCGCCACCGTCGCCACGAACACGCCGCCGAATCCCAGGCTCATCAGGATGGCCAGGATCGGCGAGACCCCGGGCTTGGCTTGCAGCGATGGAATGACGAGCAGATAGCGCTCGAGCCACATGCTCGCCAGCACGAACACCGCGACCGCAAACAGCGTGCGCGGGTTCTCCTTCATCTCGCGGATGACCAGCAGGCCGAATGTGCCGAGGTAGGCGCTCCAGACGACGATCCAGCACAGCATTTGCCACGGCTGGTAATGGATGCGCGGCAGGACGAAGCTCGTCTCCGGCGGCAGGTTCTCGTACCAGATGACCAGCGCCTGGCTGAAGAAGAAGTAAGTCATGATCATGGCGAAGGCGAGCATCAGGTTGCCCAGATCCTGAAGCTGCTGCGTGCGCACCATGTCGGCCACCCCAAGCCACCGCCGCAGCAGCAGCGTCATGATGATCAGCGCCGCAATCCCCTCGTAAAGCGCCCCCGCGAAAAAGTACGCGCCGAAAAGCGCACTGAACCACGTCGGCGCCAGCGACATTATCAGGTCAAGCGCCAGCAGCGTGAAGGTGATGGCGAACCAGGCGCACAGGATGACGCCCAGGATGCTGAGGCGCCTCTCCACGGCTGCCCTCTGCGGCCTCTCCGCGCTCGGCGGTTCCATATCTGTCAGGCGTAGGGGCAAGGCATGCCTTGCCCCTACGTGCCCCTTTTTGCGATCGCTCGCCAGGTAGGTGCCCACGTAAATGGCGCTCAGGATGAGTAAGACCAGCATGCTGCCGAGGTCGCGCGCGTAAAGCGACGGCACATTGAGCCACGCCCCCCGGTCGCCCACGCCGCCGCCAAGCCAGGTCAGGTAATACTTCCGCCCGAAGTAAAGCGCGCCCAGCACCACCGTCACGAACGCGATGAAACCCAGCGCCGCGTGGCCCAGCCTATTGACCGGCGCGCTCCACGCAGTGCGCGCGACGCGCTGGATGACCGACCACATCAGCGCGCCGCAGCCCAGGCTCGCCCAGTAGAGAAAGCTTACCAGCAGCGCTCGCCAGGCCGGCGCGGGGTCGGGCCGCGTGACCGCGATGCCAAAGGTCACCGCGCCGACCGCCATCAACCCCCCGGCCAACGCATAGACCCATCCGGCCACGCGGCGCGGCGCGGGGGAGGTCTCTATCGCAGCGCGCACCGCGGTCATGCGCTCTCCTCGCGCGGGGCCGCAGCGCCCTCGCGCACTTCCTCCGCCCCGGCTTCTCGCAGCAGCGCGATCAGCGTCTGCACTTGTTCGGCTGGGCACGACACGCAGACCCCGTAGCGGTCCACGCCGAAACGCGGGTCGTATGCCGCGGTCGCGTGCGCCGGGCGCAATCGCGCCAACATCAGTATGGCGATGAAGGTGGTGACCCCGCCGACCAGGATCGTGCCCTCGAAACCGATGATGCAATAGGGCAGCCACGACACGGGATGCTTGCCGCCGACGATCAGGCCGTAGAGCAGCGCGCTGCCGATGCACGTCCAGAACGCGCCGATCATGCCCCATGCCCCCGCCACCAGCGTCACGAAGCGGATGCGGCTGCCGCGCCGCGGCATCAGCGCCTGAAGCTCGAGCAGCCCCACCGGCGAATAGACCTTCAGCCGCCGCAACCCGCCCTCCTTCAGCCGCCGCAGCGCCGTGGCAAGCGCGGGCACGTCGCCAAACACCGCAACTATGCAGGCGTCCTGCGTAGGGGCAAGGCATGCCTTGCCCCTACACGAATCTCCTCTGCGGCCTCTGCGTGCCGGGCGCTTCGATATCTGTCCGGCATCCTGCGTCATAGCCTCTCCGTCGCTTCGCCGACTTGCAGCGCCTTGCTCTGCGCGATGCTTACCGTCGGCAGGTGCTTGGAATAGAGCACAAACCAGAACAGGAACCACGAGATCGCGCCGATCAGAATGCTGATCTCGACCCAGGTCGGATGATAGAGGTCCCAGTTGGTGGGGAAGAAATCGTGCGCGGTCGAATCAACGACGATGACGAAGCGCTCAATCCACATGCCGAAGGTCACCGCCGCGCCCACCAGGAACATCGCCGCCTCGCTGGTGCGCAGCCGCTTGAAGAACATGAAGTAGGGGGCGATGCAGTTGCACAATATCTGCGCCGCGTAGGCCCAGGAGTAGTTGCCGAATGCCCGCCAGACCGCAAACTGGCGCTCGAAGATGTCGCCGCTGTACCACGCGATGAACGCCTCCATGATATAGGCGTAGAGCACGATCGAGCCGGTGAGGATGAGCAGGAGCGCGGTCTGCTCCAGGTGCTCGATGCGAATCACCCGCTCCAGGCGCAGGAAATGCCGCAGCGGGATCAGCAGCATCAGCACCATCGCCAGGCCGGAGTGAATCGCGCCGGCCACGAAGTACGGCGCAAAGATCGTGGTGTGCCAGCCCGGCAGAAGCGACATCGCAAAGTCGAACGACACCACGCTGTGCACCGAAATCACCAGCGGCGTCGCCAACGCCGCCAGGCACATGTACCCGCGCAGGTAGTGCCGCCACTGGTCGTGCTCGGCTCGCCACCCCAGGGCGAGGAAGCCGTAAACGCGGTGGCGCCGCCCCGTGGTCGCGTCGCGTATCGCCCCCAGGTCCGGGATCATCCCCGCGTACCAGAACAGAATGCTGATGGTCAGGTAGGTGCTCACCGCCACCACGTCCCACACCAGCGGCGACTGGAAGTTGGGCCACAGGTGGCGCTGGTTGGGGTAAGGCAGGATGAACCACACCACCCACACCCGCCCAAGGTGAATCAGCGGGAACAGCCCCGCCGTCATCACCGCGAACACCGTCATCGCCTCCGCGCTGCGGTAGATCGCCGTCCGCCAGCGCACTCGCACCAGGTACAGGATCGCCGAGATCAGCGTCCCCGCGTGCCCGATCCCGATCCAAAAGACGAAGTTGACGATGTATGTGCCCCACCCGATCGGATGCTTGATGCCAACGACGCCCATGCCCTCGCAGATCTGGTAGCCCCAGGCGAAGGCGGCCCAGACGATGGCCGCGAACAGCGCCGCCACCGCCGCCCAGTAGAGGCGCGACGGCGGCCGCAGCGAGTCCATGATCGCCTGGTTGTATTCGGAAAGCGTCAGTCCGGTCATGGGTTTCTGTTATCGCAATCTGTTGGCTGGTGTCATTCCGAGCCCTTCGGCTTCGCTCAGGGTAAACTCCGCGAGGAATCCGCCTTCGCGGGCGACGATTCAGCCTTCGTAGCCGAAACTACTTCGGCGAAGTGGGCAGTTCCGCTTCCGCCTTCGCGGACGACGAAGTTCCACTCCGGCGGACGAAGGCGTCGGCGGACGAAGGCGTCCCCTATCGACGCCAGATGCGGCGCCGGCCGGCGCTCAGGCCCCCAGGTCATTCACAACCTTCTTCAGGTAGAAAATCGCCGGCTTGGTGTTCAGGCCTTGCAGCGACTGGAACCGCCGCGGATGATCCCGCACCAGCCGCGAGACCTCCGACTTCGGATCCAGCAGATCGCCAAACACGAACACCCTTGCCGGGCATGTCTGCACGCACGCCGGCGTGATCTCCCCGTCGCGCACCGGCCGCCCCTCCTTCTTCGCGCGCAACTCCACCTCGTTGATGCGCTGGATGCAGAACGTGCACTTCTCCATCACTCCCCGCATGCGCACCGTGACATTGGGGTTGAGCTGCCAGGTCAACGACTCCGGCCAGTCGTAGTTGCGCCAGTTGAACCGCCGCACTTTGTAGGGGCAGTTGTTCGAGCAGTAGCGCGTGCCGACGCAGCGGTTGTAAACCTGCGCATTCAGCCCCTCGTAGGTATGCGATGACGCGAACACCGGGCACACCGGCTCGCACGGCGCGGCGTCGCACTGCTGGCACAGCATTACCAGGAACCGCGCCGGCGGATACGGGCCGCCCCAGGTGTAGTAACGGTCGATCCGAATCCACGACATCTCCCGCCCCTGTCGCACCCACTGCTTGCCCACCACCGCGACATTGTTCTCCGCGTAGCACGCCGCAACGCACGCCTCGCACCCCACGCACCGGCTCAGGTCAACCGCCATCGCCCAGCGGTGATTGATGTCGGCATGCGGCGGGTAGATGTCCGTCGCTTTGCTGTAGCCATTCGGCAGGGGCCAATCCATCTTCGCCGGGCGCTGCTCGGCCAGGCGCGACAGCGGCACGATCTCGATGATCCGCCGGTTGTCCTGGTACAGGCCGTAGTCGGTGGTGACCACGCGCTCCCTTCCCAGCCCCCGGCCAATGCTGATCGTCGGGTACGGCGCGGCGCCGCTTGGGCTCGCCTCCAGCAGTTGGAACGCATTCGCCCCGCGCCCGCGCGCATAACGGCCATAGGCCGTATGGCCCTGGCCGAACGGAACCGCGATGGTGTCCGGCGCCACGCCCGGGTACACAAACACCGGCGCCGCGATCTTGCCGGCGGACGTCGAAAGCTCCACGACTTCGTTTGGCTCTACGCCGAGCTTCGCCGCCGTATCCTGGCTCATCTCACACCACGACATCCACACCGCGTGGTGCAGCGCATCCGGTATCTCTTGCAGCCACCGCTTGTTCGCCCCGCGGCCATCAAACAGCAGTGTCGAGGGATAGGGCCAGAGCGCAATGCCCTCCGCGCGCTGCGGCGGCGAGAACCGCAGCTCGTGGGCGATCCGCAATGACCGCAGCGCAGCCGGAGACCTCTGTTCACTGGGCCACGCCCCGCCGCGCGCCAGCAGGTCCTCCCACGAGGTGCCCGTCTCCCCGGCGCGCGCCGCCCAGCGCCGTCGCAGGTAATCATAGAACGTCGCCGCGCCAAAGCGCTGCCGGATGTCGATCCCCGCAGCCGCGGCCAGGCCGAGCAATATGTCGCCCGCCTGCCGCGTCTCATGTCGCGTGCCCATCGCCGGTTGCATCAGGTTGGCGATGCCAGTCTCCGGCTCGTAATCGCCCCACGACTCGAGCGGCGTGTTCGCCGGCAGCACCCACTGCGCGAGCTCCGCGGTCTCGTCCGCGAACGCCGACAGGCTGACCACCATCGGCACCTGGCGCACCGCCTCAGCGAACCGATAGCCCGGCGGCAGAGCATACGCCGGATTGGCCCCGATAACGATCAGCGCCTGTACCTTACCGCTGCCGAGGTCGTCCACTAAGCGCGCGACCTCCGCCGCGCGGGCGGTGCTGCCCAACGCGTGGACGCGGCTGAAGTCCACCGCCTTGCTCCCGAGCACATAGTTGAGCAGGTTCGCCGCTACCGCCGTTTCCTGCGCCGCCGCGCCCGCCGGTCCCGCCGGCCCCGCCAACACCAGCGGCGACCGCGCGCGCGAGAGCTGCCGCGCCAGGCTGGTGATCTTCTCTACTGGAATGCCGAGTGTCGGGCTGACGCGCTCGCGGGCGAAGAGGTCCCACCCGCCGGCCGGCGCCGGCGGCTCATGCCTCGCTAAACGCTCCTTTACCAACACATGCAGCAGCGACAGCGCCAGCAATCGCTCGTCGCCCGGCCGCAGCGGCAGGTGCTCATCGGCGTTCATCGCCGTCAGCGCCAGCAGCGGCCCCGCATAGACGAGCTTGCTGATTGATAAATGGGGACAGTTACCTATTTCCTGACGCTGTTCGGCAACTTCTTGCTGGTCCGCTGAAATAGGTAACTGTCCCCGCTCTCGCGGAACGTGGCGGCTGGCATATCGCCGGATCCATTTCACCGGCGAGATCCAGGTCTCCACGAAGTCGGCGCACAGTGACAGAATGAAGTCGGCCTCGTCGAGGCGGTAGTCCGGTATCGCATCAATGCCGAATACCAAGCGGTTGGCTTCTCGCAGGGGCTCGTAGTTGTACGGCTCGTAAACCAGGTAGCGATCCGAGCCGAACGCCCTCAGCCAGTCACGGATCAGCGCCGCCAGGCTGCCCTCCTGCAAGTCCGAGATAACTGCGACCTGCCCTCCCCGACTGCGGATCCCGGCCAGCCGGCCGCCGATCTCGCCCAGCGCGCGCTCCCACTGCGCAGCGCGCTGCTTGCTTCCCGAGCGTTGGATCGGCCGCTTGATCCGGTCGGGGTCGTAGAGCCCCTGGAGCCCGGCCTGCCCCCGCGCGCACAGCGTGCCGGCGCTGATGGGATGCAGGGGATTGCCCTCGACTTTGATCAGTCGACCCTCGCGGTTGCGCGCCAGCAAGCCGCACCCCGCCGGGCACTCCCGGCAGCTCGCCGCATACCACGTGGACACCCCGGGCACAAGCTGCTCCGGCGCGCTGACGAAGGGGATCAGCTTGGTGAAGATCAGCGGATCCGTTCCCAGGCCGACAACCGTGCCGCCTATCACCAGCTTCAGAAATTCGCGTCGTCGCATGGCTCTCCGGCGGCGAGCGCCGGCCTCTGGTGCTGCCCCACTGCCGAGACATTTTCACGCCCTCGATGGCGATTTCCTAGTCGCGATTGGCGCTCCGATAGGACATTCTGAAGACGCACCTCATCACGGCCAAGGGCGCTTTGTCGGCGTCGTCGGCCCGCTTGTCGCGCGCCGGCCGCAGGATGCTGCGTCATTGTGACAGAAGGTGCTAGCAGCGAAACGAGCGAGGAGCGCGCCAAATTGTCGTTCTTCCTCATCGGATTGGCTGCCGGGCTTGCCGCCACACCGCACTGCGCCGGCATGTGCGGAGCCTTCCCGCTGCACCTGGCCAGAGGGTCCGGTCGCGGCCGCCCCCTGGCGCGCCACCTTCTCTACCTTGGCGGCAAGACCTTCACCTACGCCTTTCTCGGCGCGCTCGCCGGGCTGTCGGGGCGGTTCGTGGTGCAGAGCCGGCTTGTCGCGTCACAGCACTTGCTCGCATACGCCGCCGGGGCGGCGTTGGTCATCTTTGGCGCTGCGATGCTTCACCTTTTTCCTTCGGTGCGTCTGCCGGCGCCTGGCGGCAAGGCATGGGGTTTGCTCGGCGACGTTTATGCGCGCTTCCTGGAGGCGCCCAGCTCCGGCGCCGGCTTCCTGCTCGGCGTCGGCGCCGGTTTCTTGCCGTGCCCGATCACTCTCGCGGTGATGGCCGCCGCCGCCGCCAGCCACTCCGTTGCGCTGGGCATGATGACCATGGCCGGCCTGGGGATCGGCACCGCGCCGGTGCTGCTGGGCATCGGCTTCTCCGGCGCGCTGGTGGATGCGCGAGTCCGTCGCATCGGCCTGCGCGCCGCCGGCGTCATCGTCATCGCGCTTGGCCTCATCACGTTGCTGCGCCCCTCGGGCATGCTCTGTCGCGTTCTGCCGGTTGGCGCAAGCGCGCTGCATGTCGGCTGTCACGCCTCCGCTCAGGCCGGGCGCTAAATGACCAGCGCGACCCGTCAACTCTGCCATCACTGCGGCCTGCCAATCGGCGCCTTTGGCTACTCCGCCGATGACGCCCACCCTTTTTGCTGCTACGGCTGCTACCTGGCATGGCGCATCGTCGGCGAGCAGGGCCAGGCCGGCCCCGCGGCGGCCATCCTCGCCCGCTTCGGCGTCGCCGGCGTGCTGGCGATGAACGTCATGATGATCAGTCTCCTGCTCTACACCGACCCGGTGGCTTCCATCGGCCCCCAGGCCGTGCAGGCGTTCCGCTGGGGGCTGCTCGCGCTCTCCGCGCCGGTGCTGGTCATCCTCGGCGCCCCGATCTTCGCCGCCGCTTACCGCGATAGCCGCCGTCGCCGGGCGAGCATGGATTCGCTGATCGCGGTCGGCGCGATCGCCGGGTTTGGGATCAGCGCAGCGCATGTCATCGCCGGCGCAGGCCGTATCTACTTCGACACCGCCACCATGCTGCTGGTGCTTGTAACCTTGGGCCGCCTGCTCGAGGCCTCGGCCAAGGTCAAGGCCGCCTTCGCCCTGCGCGGTCTGCTCGAGCTCACGCCGCCGGTGGCTCATGTGCTGGGCGAGGGAGAGGAAAAGGAGATCCCGGCGGAGCAGGTGCGCATCGCCGACCGCGTGCGCATCAGGCCGGGCGAGCGCTTGCCGGTGGACGGCGTGGTCGTAGCCGGCGCCTCCACGGTCGAAGAGAGCGCGCTGACCGGCGAGTCGCAGCCGCGCGCGGTCGCACCCGGCGATCGCGTTTCCGGCGCCAGCGTCAACGGCGAGGGTGAGATCATCGTCGAAGCGACCGCCGTCGGCGAGGACACTCTGCTGTCGCAGATCGCCCGGCTGGTGCAGGAGGCTCAGGCGCGCCGCGCCCCAGCAGAGCGCCTGGCCGCCCGGGCCGCCGCAGTCTTTGTGCCGGTGGTTCTCGCGCTCGCGGCGGCCTCCCTCGGCTACTGGCTGTGGCGCGGCAACCTCGCCCGCGGCAGCATGAGCGCTCTGGCGGTGCTGGTGGTGGCCTGCCCCTGCGCGTTGGGCCTCGCAACGCCGCTCGCGATCTGCGTCGGCCTTGCCCGCGCCGCCCGGCAGGCGATCATCATCCGCTCCGGGGAAGCGCTTGAGGGGCTGGCGACCGTCTCCACCATCTTCTTCGATAAGACCGGCACCCTGACCGAAGGCCGCCCTGCCGTGCGCAGCATCCATTCCTGCGACGGCGCCGACGCCACAGCCCGCGAGGAGCTGCGCTGGCTCGCCTCGCTCGAATTGGCCAGCGAGCACGTCATGGCGCGGGCGATCGTCACCGCCGCCAAGGATCGGGGTCTTGCCCTGGGCGAAATTGCGGACTTCCGCGCATTCCCCGGCAGGGGCGCCTATGGCCGCGTGCGCCTGAACGGCGAGTGCAGAGAAATCTGGGCCGGCACCCTCGATTTCCTCGCCGCGCAGGGATTTGACACCGCTTGCGCGCCCACGCTGCCGCCGCCCGAACTCGCCGACACGCTCGTCTTCGCCGCGTGGCAGGGGCGCGTTCGAGCAAGAGTGGCGCTCGCTGACGCGCCGCGCCCGGATGCCGCGGCAGCGATCCGCGAATTGCAGCAAGCCGGGCTTGCCGTCGCCGTGCTCACCGGCGATCGCCGCTTGGCCGCCGAGCAGCTCGCTCGCGTTCTGGGCGCGGTCGAAGTGAAAGCGCAATGCACCCCGGCCGACAAGATCGAGTGCGTCCGCGCCGAGCGCCGCCGGGGCCGCCGCGTCGCCGTGGTCGGCGATGGCATTAACGACGCGCCGGCACTCGCCGAGGCCGATGTCGGCATCGCGATGGGCGGCGGCACGGATCTTGCCCGCGAGGTAGGCGACGCTGCCATCCTGGGCAACCGGCTGGCGAGCCTCCCTTGGGCGCTGCGCCTGGCGCGCCAAACCCGCCGCGTCATCCGCCAGAACCTGCTGTGGGCCTTCGGCTACAACCTGGCGGCGATTGCGCTCGCGTTCTTCGGCTACCTGCATCCGCTGCTGGCCGCCGCGGCGATGCTCGTCAGCAGCTTGTTCGTGCTGCAAAACTCGTTGCGGCTGTCGCGGTTTGCCTAGTGGGATCTTGTATCAGCGCAAAGGTCGAAACGCCCGGTAGGGGCACGGCATGCCGTGCCCCTACGAAGGCGGCCCCCCGCAGCCTTCTCACACACGCTACGGGCGCGGGCAGGTGAACTTCGCGGCGCCCAGAATGACGAGAACAGAGGCATCCCTCATCTCATGCCGCCGCAAGCGGACGAACGCGACGCGGACATCCAGGCCGTCTCCGACCTGGTCATCGTCGCCGGCGCCATGCGGCGGGTGAGCATCGTCGTCGCCGGCGGTGACCGCGTCGCCGACCTGCTGCTGCTCGAGGCCGCTCAGGACCACGGCATGGTCGATCGCGTCATCCTGGTGGGGGATGAGCGCCGCATCCGCGAGGCCATCGAGCAGACCCACGTCACCGTCGCCGATACCGACATCATTCCCGCCGCAGACAACCGCGCGATCGCCACCACAACCATCGAGTGCGCCCAGGCCGGCAAGGCCGACATCATCATCAAGGGCGGCATCCCGACCTCCGCCCTCTATCGCGAGCTGCTGAGGATCCAGAGCCGCCCCACCATCAGCATCGTCACCTGCTTCGACGCCGCGCCGATCGCCGGCGGCCGCATGATGATCCTGACCGACCCCGGGCTCAACATCGTGCGCACCTACGCTCGCATGGTCGATATCATTGACAACGCCGCCGAGGTCGCCCGCCTCATCCTCGGCCTCGCGCGCCCCAGGGTCGCCGTTATCTCCGCCAACGAGGAAGAAACCAGGGGCTTGCTATCGAGCCAGCTCGCCATCGCGCTGACCCGCCGCCGATGGGAAGACCTGGACCTCTACGGCCCGCTCTCGTTCGACCTCGCGGTCGATCCGCAATCGGCGGCGATCAAGCGCGTCGTCGAGCGCTTTCCCGCCTCCGAGCCGGTCGCCGGGCGCGCCGACATCCTCGTCTTCACCGCCATCGACGCCGCCAACGCGTTCTACAAATCAGTCATGGAGATGGCCGGCTATGGCATCGCCGGCCTGGCCAACATCACCGTCGGGCTCCAGGTGCCGGTGGCGCCGGTCTCGCGCGCCGAGCTGCTGAGCTGCCGCCTCGCCTCCATCGCCCTGACCAGCATCTACACCCAGCGCCGGATGGCTCAGGCCGCGGCCGCTCCTCGGGTCACCGTTTCCGCGCCTTCCCGACCGACGCTGCGCGTGCTCGCCGTCAACCCGGGCTCGACCTCAACTAAGCTCGCGGTCTTCGAGGGCGAGCGCGAGCTTGTCGCCGGCGAGGTGCGCCACGGCGCCGCGGCATCGCTCGTTGGCGAGGGCGACGACCTGCGCAGCCGCCTCGACCTGGTGCGCGAATTCCTGAAAGACAATGGAGTCCATGACATTCACGCCGTCGTCGGCCGCGGCGGCGCGCTTCCTCGCGGCAAGCGCAAGCTCGACAGCGGCGTCTATGAGGTGGCGCGCGTTGACAACGGCGCGGTCGTGGTGGACGACAGCATCGTCGCCGCCGTGACCCGGCAGGCCCAGCTCGATCATCCCTGCAACCTGGGTATTCCGCTCGCCGCCGAGCTCGCCCGCGCCTTGCGCGTCCCCGCCTTCACCGCCGATCCGGTGGTGGTGGACGAATATGTGCCGGAGGCGGAGATCTCGGGCTACGCGCCGCTGCGACGCCGCAACGCCGCCCACGTGCTGAGCGTCAAGGAGACCGCGCGGCGCGCCGCCGCTGAGCTAGGACGGCGGGTCGAGGACATCAGCGTCGTTGCGGTGCACCTCGGGGGCGGTGTAACCGTCGCCGCGGTGCGTCACAACCAGATGGTTGATTCCACCGTCAGCCTGCTCGGCGACGGCCCGTTCAGCCCGCAGCGCGCCGGGCGCTTGGCGCTGGCGGATGTCATCGAGCTGGCCTATTCCGGCAGGTTCACCCGCGCGCAGCTCGAGGAGGAGCTCTCCACCCGCGGCGGCTTGCGATCCTACCTGGGCACCAACGATGTCGAGCTCATCGAGCAGCGAATCGCCGATGGCGACGGGCGCGCGCGCCTCGTGCTCGACGCGATGCTCTACTGGGTCGCGAAGGAAATCGGCGCCTTCGCTGCGGCGCTTAGAGGCGAGGTTGACGCCATCACCGTCACCGGCGGCGTGGCGCGCTCGCGCGATGTCATCGATCGCCTGCGCGACCGCGTCTCGCACCTGGCGCCGGTGCTCGTGTTTCCCGGCTCGCTGGAGATGCAGGCCATGGCCGCCGCCGCGAGCCGCGCCCTCGCGGGTGAAGAGCCAATCCGCAAGTGGGCCGACTACGCGCCGTAACAAGTCGTGATCGGCGGCGCGAACGGGCGCATAATCCGGATCACGGGAGTTGCACCATCATGACATCCGCCGAGCAGCAGCACCGCTGGCTCTTTCGCGCCATCGTCGTCAACAAAGTCGGCGCCATGACCAGCATCGCCTCCGCCTTCTCCAATCGCGGCATCTCCATCGACAGCGTCGTCGCTCATGGCTCCGAGGAGACCCCCACCGACACCGGCACTGTCCTCATCACCTTCCGCTGCAATGAGGCTGACAAGGAGAAGGTTCGCCGCGAGGTCGAGCGCTTGACCAAGGTCATCCGCCTGGAGGAGCACGTCTATCTCCAGGACTACCTGCGCAAAGGGGCCGTGCTGCTGGTCAAGCCCGAGGCGCGCGCCTTTGAGATAATCGAATCGAACGCCGGCGTGACCTGGGACCTGATCAAAGACGAAAGCATCGGCCGCACCTACTTCATCGCCGGCGCGCCCAACCAGGTCGATCCGCTGGTTGAGGCGCTGCTCGCCGCCGGCCTGGTGGCCGACATCGTCTACGCCATCATCACCATCTGATCCGCGCACGAGCTACACAGGTCGGCCGGGCTTTTTCGCCCGCCGTAGGGGCAAGGCATGCCTTGCCCCTGCACCGGCGTCCACAACCGCGCAACAACCTCCATCCGCGGCTGCTCCAACTCCCTGTATCGCCAACCCGACATTGCGGCTGCGCATCGAGCAGGCAAGCGCCAGCGCGCGCCGAAGGCAAGCCATCGTGTCGGAGCTGACACCCGAACCACTGCGCGATTCACGTCGCCGTTTTCTGGGGTGGCTGACCGGGCTCATCGCTGCCATCATCACCATCCTGGCCGGCGTCCCCCTGGTGGCGCTCTTTGTCTCGCCCGCGCTCAAGCGAGGCAAAGAGCTGTGGGTTGACCTCGGGCCGGTCAAGACCGTGCCGCCGAACGAGCCCACCGCCTTCACCTTCAGCTACCAGCGTGTCGACGGCTGGCTCCAGACCATGGTCTATGGCACTGCCTACGCCGTGCGACCGACCAGCGAAAGCCTGTTCGTCCTTTCCAACATCTGCACCCATCTCGGCTGCCCGGTGCGCTGGAGCGATAAAGCCCGCAGCTTCCTGTGCCCTTGTCACGGCGGTATCTTCGATATTGATGGCAAGGTCGTGGGCGGCCCGCCGCCAAGGCCGCTCCCGCGTTATCGCTTTAGAGCCGTCAAGGGCGTTCTTCAGATCCGTATCGAGCAGGGGTAGCGCGCATGCATGCGGCTCTCTCGCATTCGTGCGCACGGACAACCTTCACGGTGCGCGCTGTTCCAGCGCATCGTGAGTAGTATGGGGATAGCTTCAGTGTTTCGCAGCCTCCTGGCGTGGATAGACGACCAGACCCAACTCATCAGCATCATCCATCACTTCTTGTCCGAGCCGCTGCCGCGCAAGGTGGGCTGGCCCCACATCTTCGGCAGCGCCGCGCTCTTCCTCTTCCTGCTGCAAGCCGCCACCGGCATCTTCCTCATGGCCTACTACAGCCCCGCGCCCGACCACGCCTACGAGACGGTGCAGTACGTCACCTACCAGCTCTGGTTCGGTCGCCTGGTGCGGGGGCTGCATCACTGGGGCGCGAGCCTGATGCTCGCCATGGTCGGCCTGCACATGCTCCAGGTTTACGTCTGGGGCGCCTACAAGCGGCCGCGACAGGTCATCTGGATCGCCGGCGTCTTCCTGCTGCTGGTCACCTTCGGCCTTGGCTTCACCGGCTACCTCTTGCCCTGGGACCAGAAGGCTTACTGGGCCACCGTCGTCGGCACCAACATCGCCGGCTCCATTCCCGTCGTCGGTGCGGCGGTCCGCGAGCTTATCCGCGGCGGGCAACTAGTCGGCGCCATCACCCTGACGCGGTTCTTCGCCGTGCACGTCTTCATCTTCCCCGCGGTGCTGGCGGCCCTGATCGTCTTCCACATTTATCAACTGCGGCGGCGCGGGCTGACGCCGCCCTGGGCGCGCGTCGGCGAGGAAGAGGGCATACCAAAGCCCCTGCTCTTCTACCCCGACCAGGCGCTCAAGGACGCGATCTTCGCGCTGGCGCTGCTGGTCGGGCTGCTCCTCGTCTCGTGGCGATTCGGCGCGCCGACCGAGCCGGTGGCCAACCCCGCCGACACCGCCTATGTGCCCCGGCCCGAATGGTATTTCCTGTGGCTCTTCGAGTTGCTCAGGTTCTTCCCCGCGAAATGGGAATTCGTCGGCGCCATCGTCCTGCCAGCGCTGGCGGTGGTTCTGCTCATCCTCTACCCCTATCTCGACGATAACCCGGAGCGGCGCTTGCGCAAGCGGCCGTTCTCGATCGCGCTGGCGCTCTTCATCTTTCTCGGGGTGTCAGCCCTGGGGGTCGAGGCGGTCATCACCACGCCGCGCGAGAAGCCGCTCACGCCGCTGGAGAAGCGCGGCCAAAAGGTGTTCCTCGACCAGCGCTGCAACGCGTGTCACGGCATCAACGGCCGCGGCGGCACCGCCGGCCCCGACCTCGCCCGCAGCGCGCCGCTCGAACGCGAACGGGTCGAGAAGGTGCTCGTCGATCCCACCTTCTTCAACCCGCGCTCCATCATGCCGCGCACGAAGCTGCCGCCGGCCCAGATGAAAGCCCTCGTCGCGTACCTGGTCGGCCTGACATCAACGTCGCATATGCCGCTGACGCCGCAGGTTGGGCCCCGCAAGCCGCTGTCACACCAGGAGCAGAACTGGTTTGCCAATCACAAGTTCGCCGTCCTGGAGGACCCCAAGCAGTGCACCGAGTGTCACAAGCCCTCATTCTGCCAGAGCTGCCACCAGAACCGTCGGCCCGATTCGCATCTCCACGACTGGATGAAGTTCCATGCCGGGGCCTCCGCCAGCCGGCCGGCCTATTGCCAGGTCTGCCATGAGAAGTCGTTCTGCGACCGCTGCCATCACCAGGCCCTGCACACCGCCGACTGGCTCGAGCGCCATGCCGCGGTCGGCCTGAGGAATCCCCAGTTGTGCTCGGATTGCCACGCGCCGGGGTTCTGCGCTTCGTGCCATCGCGGCGCGGTTCCCATCTCCCACGGCCCCAACTGGTTGCAGCGGCACGGCCACGTCGAACAGAAAGACTGCGCCGCGTGCCATAGCAAGGACTTCTGTGCATCGTGCCACCACGGCGCGATCCCCGCATCGCACGGCGCCGGCTGGCTTCAACGCCACAGCCAGGCCAACCAGAAGGACTGCGCGCTGTGCCATAGCAAGGATTTTTGCACAGCGTGTCACCACGGCGCGATCCCCGCGTCACACGGCGCCGGCTGGCTTCAACGCCATAGCCAGGCCAACCAGAAGGACTGCGCGGTGTGCCACACCAAGGACTTCTGCACGTCGTGCCACCAGGGCGCGCGCCCGGCTTCGCACAAAGACAACTGGATGGCGCGCCACGGCGAGGCGAGCATGAAGGATGCGAAGGTCTGCGCGACCTGCCACGAGCAGGCGTTTTGCAGTAGTTGCCATGGGCTGCCGATGCCGCACCCGCAGGATTGGGTGCAGACGCATCACCAGTACGTCACTTCGACCAAGCTCGCGCCGGACTCGCTCTGCTCGCGCTGCCACAAGCCCGACTTCTGCGCGCCGTGCCACGGGTGAGCCTGGTCCGCGCCAAAGTTGCGTGCCATCTCTGACCAGGCGGGCTGTCCGTACGTGCTTGGTACTAGCGGAAAGCCGCCAATATCCCAAACCGTCACAGGGGTTTTGATGCAGACCATCACGCCAACTGCATGGCACCGCTGGATGATGCGCCTCGCCGCCCCGGCATCTCCGAACCGCAGCAGGGCAGATCACGGAGTCAGGCGCGAGGAGCCCGTCGAGCTTCCCTTCCGCGTTACCGCCTACACCGCGACCGCGGTCGGGAAATCCCCCCGCAAGCTCCCCGTTCGCCAGTACGAGCTGGAGGTGCCGTACCTGAGCATTGGCGGTCAAGCCATGACCGGCGCGGCGCGGCTGTTCATGCCGCGAGATGCGCATGGGCCCATGCCCTTGATCGCCGTAATGCATTACGAACTGGGTCTCGATGGTGCCGCCGAGTATCTGGCTGAAGGCTGGGCGGTGATGACCCCGCGCGAGGCGCTCAACCCCTTTGCCGATGGGGTCAACTTCAACCTCGCGCTCGTCCAATCGGGCCGCCAACTGCCCTTCATTGACCCGCAGCGCATCGCCCTCGCCGGAGGCAGCGCCGGCGGCTATGTCACCCTGATGGTGGCGAGCCAGACCTTCCCCATCGCCGCCGCCGCGGCGCTCGCGCCGCTGGTGAGCATGCCCTACAACGTCGAGTTCTTCGCTCGAAACATGGCTCTGGCGCGCTGCGGCGCGAAGGACGAGGAGGGCGATGACGCTTCGTGTGCACCCATCTTCTGCGCCGTCGCCGAGGCCATAACGGGCTTCGCCGCATTCCTCGGGCCGCTTGCGGAGAGCTGGCGCGCTTGGCTGGCGAACTCGCCGGTGGGTCTGATGGGCCTGGTGACGTGCCCGGTGCTCGCCACCTTCAGCACCGCGGATACGCTCGTGCCCATCAACCAGGTCAGCGAACGGTTCGCGATCCGGCCCGCCAGGGGGACCTTCCCCGATGGATTAGAGTTCGCTCGGCGCGCGCTGGTGGCGGCGCCTTCGGCGCGAAAGACGTTCATGCAGAGTGTCGCCGGCCGCGCGCGGCTGTTCCCCTTCAAGGTGCCGGCGAACCTGCCAAGCCTTGCCGTTGCAGGCGCCTCCCCTCCGCCCGCGACCTATGCAATCCCCTGTCTGTTCTCCAGGCGTCAGCCGCTCTCGGTTGTCATCCTCGATGAAGGCGCCCCGGACCCGCGCCTCGGCCACTTCAGGTATTGCTTCAACTACTCGGTAGTGCCCTTCCTCAAGCACTGGCTTCGGCGCAGGACGCCGCTTGCGCCCGAGCAGTTGACGCTGCGCAAATTGGAGCTGCTGATGCGGCGCTTCCGTGGAGAAGACAGCGAGGCCGGCACCGAATGCCGGGAGCCGGGAGAGCGTCCTGCTTTGCCCGTGCGCAGAAACGCCGCCGCGCGGGAGAAGATGGATGTGATCGTCGGACTTCGCGCATATAGCGAGAGCGGTGCGGCTCATCGCAAGCGATTGGCGACGCTGTACCGGGAGTTACCGGCGGTGCTGCACGCGCTCGACGTTGGCGCGGCGCGTTTCGACGAGGACGTCAGCGGGGGGCTTGCCTGGCACCAGGCGGCGCTGCAGTCGCGTGCCCAAAGATGCCAGGGGAGCGTGAAAGTCTTTCGTTGCGGTGGCAAAGCCGCTGTTCAACCCCTCGCCCTCTCCGAGGGCAACTTCGCCCGACGAAGCTGGGCTTCGATGCCCGCGAAGGCGGGAGAGGCGGGGTGAGGGTGCTCTGTAGGGCGCGCGTTCCGACGCGCGCCGAATCCGGCGGGGATGGGAATCCCCGCCCTACAACCCCCACCTTCGTCCTCCCTCTGGAAGGGGGAGGAATCAGCTCGCCATCCCAGCTTCTCGCGTTCACACCGTGCTAGGACCGCGCGTTGACATTAGCACGGAGGCACCTTATAATCCTGATAATCCTGGTTGGGTGGTTAAGACCGCCGTATTCGGATTGCCCCTGTGGCCAAGAGGATAAGGCGCAGGCCTCCGGAGCCTGAATCGCAGGTTCGAATCCTGTCAGGGGTACCATTCTTCCGTTGACCGCCTACGCGCGCTCGGTTATGTCCAGGCAGTTGCCTCTTCGATCAAACCGCAACGCCCGCGCGGCGCCGAGAATATCGAGCCCTAGCCGCTCCGCCTCGGGCTTCAGCGCCGGCGAGACCCACAGCTCTCCGACGTGCGACGTATCGCGGATGCGCACGATGCGCAAGTCCCTCGCCCCGCGGCTCTGCCCAACCGTAGCTGCCGCCGCGATCGCCTCGCGGTCGCTCGCCATTACCAGCGGCAGCTTCGCCCGCTCCAGGAAGCCGCTCGTCATCGAGTTCGCCTTGAACACGTCCCAGTCGATCGTGTTGGCCAGCGCCCGGGGGACAAACTCCGCCAGCCCAACCCCCAGCCCGTTGCCGTGGCTCGCCGGCGTCAGCCGCAGCGCCACCACGTTGCGTATGCGCGGGCGCGCGAACTCCGGCTGCTCTCCCGGCATGCGCATGCGCCCCAACACCGCCGGGTCCATGCCCACGCCACTGATCTCCTTGCCCATCCAATCGACAATCAGCACGTCCATCTCGTCGAAGGGCAGTCGCGGCGCCAGGCGCCCCGCCAGGCGCAGCAGCCGCCGCTCCGTCGCTTCGATATCGCGCGCCAGCATCGCGGCGACGCGCACCGTCTCGCCGTAGCCGTTCTCCACCAGCGCCACCCCGCCCAGGATGCGGCCGCGCCGAATCACCTCGCGCGCGATCTCGGGCATGTGATCGCGCAGCCCCGGCACGCGCAGCGAGTGCAGCGTCGCCGCGCCCCGCCGCTTGCCCAGGCCGATGGCGATCATCTTCATCAGCCCGCTTTCCACCGGCCCACGAAAGTCGGTGTGGTGCTTGACGCGGTTGACCACCACCACGCGGTCGCACTTCACCGCCTCGCGTGAGAAGAAGATCGGCACCCCGGCCGCGGTTGCGCCCAGCCGCTCGACGGCCATGCTCGGCCGCACCGGCGCGCCGACCGACTTCGGTGTCACCCCGAGGCTTGCCAACACATCGCGCTGCCCCGCGGGCGTCGCCCCGCCGTGGCTGCCCATTGCGGGCAGGATGACTGGCTTGGCCCCGGCCGCCCGCAGCTCCGCGACCAGCGTCGAGACGATAACCCGCAGATTCTCCACCCCGCGGCTGCCAACGGCTACTCCGATCCGCGCACCGCGCTTGATCCCTCGCATCATGCCGCTGCGCGCGATCTCGTCACGCACCGCGGCCGCGACATCCCTCAGCGGACGCCCTGGCAAATGTTGTCTCACCGGTATCAGTGGCGGCAATCTCATCGGTTGATCCTCGATCCTGCTCCGCGCGGCCCGAATCATGCACCGCCCGGCCAAGTGTCATTCCGAGCGCAGCGAGGAATCCCCCATCGCCCTGCAACCCCGACAGGGGACCCTTCGCTCCGCTCAGGGTGACATGAACGTTAGGTGAGCGCATCACGCTCGACATCCATAATGCGGTTAGCAACGGCGGCGGCGAGGTAGCCCGCATTATTCCTGCCCGGTGGCGCAGGCGTCCCGCCTGCGTGCGTACAGGTCATGGATGAACAGGACGCGCTCGGGCCGGTGTCCGATCTACCTGCCATACCTTCCGCACTCCCGCGCCAGCTCGATTACGCGCCGGTAACTGTCGAAGCTCACCGTCGGCGGCACCGAGTGGTCGCTGTGATAAATATACCCGCCGCCGGGCTTCGCCGCCAGCACCTTGCTGCGCACCTCTTCCTCCAACTCCCGCCCGCCGCGCGCCATGGCGTCGGCGCTGATGTTGCCGAACAACACGATGCGCTCGCCGTATCGCGGCTTCAGCTCGCGCACATCGTTGCCCGCGCGCGCCTCCAGCGGCTGAATGCAGTCGAACCCCGATTCGATCAGCAGCGGGATGAACCGGCGCACGTCGCCGTCGCAATGCAGGATCATCGGCCAGCCGTGCTTGCGGCACAGCGCCGCGATCCGCCGGTGATGCGGCTCGATCAGCGCGCGATACGCCGCCGGCGAAAACAGCATGCCGTTCTTGTAGCACAGGTCGGCGAACATCCACAGCCCGTCGAACTCCATGCCCTGCTCGACGGCGAGCTCGCACGTGGCCACCAGCAGGTCGGTGTAATCTGACATCATCTGCGTCAGCAGCTCCGGCTCATCGAGCATCCACATCAGGGCCGTCTCATGCCCGACTACGCGCATCACCTGCCAGAATGGCTCCAGGGGCTGAATGATGGTGAAGCGGTTGCGCGCGCGGCAGTTGCGGTAGCTCTTCCAGCTCGCCTCGGTCAGCCGCGATGCGTCCGGCCGCAGGCGCTCGCGATGCGCTTGCCACGACGCGCGGTCGGTGATGGTGAATGCGAGCTCCGCCGGGGTGGCGTAGTGCTGCAACCACGACTTCACGGTAACGCCGTCGGCGTCAACGTAAACGCGGTAGTCCGCGGTCTCCTCGAGCGTCCGCTCCGGCAAGCGCAGCGTCCAGTCGAATGCTACCATGCAGATGACATCGAGGTTGAAATACTCCTCGGGTCCAATGTCCGCGGGCAGGCCCTCCCTCCGCCAGCGCTCGATGGTCGGCGGCCAGTACGAGATCTCGACCATCGGCACCCGGTCGGGCACGCGCCGCCCGAGAACCGCCCGCAATCGCTCGCGCGAAGTCACTGTGGCATCGCTCGCTTGCGCTTGGTGAACGAAATGTCATTCCGAGCGAAGCGCGGTTTACCCGCCTCTGGCGGGAATCCGCCTTCGCGGGCGACGAAGTTCCGCGTCGGCGGACGAAGGCGTCCTCCATCGCCCCTTCGCTCTGCTCAGGGCAGGCTCTTCAGCAACCCTCGTAAGGGACCCCTCGCCGGCGCGGCATGGCCGCGCTCCGGAGCGGCGCACTGCGCCGCACAGCTCGGGGTGACAGGACGCTTCTGTGCGCAATCGCCTTCCCTGCTTCACCCCGGCATCTCGCCGCTGATGAACGCCGCCGTGCGTGGGTCGCGCGGCCGGTTCAGAATCTCATCCGCCGCGCCGGTCTCCACCAGTTCGCCGTCGAACAGAAACGCCGCGCGCTGCGCCAGCCGCCGCGCCTGGAACAGATTGTGCGTCACCAGGACAACCGTATGCGCCGTCGCATAGTCGGCGATCAGCGCCTCCACCCCTGCGGCGTTCGGCGGGTCGAGGTTCGCCGAGGGCTCGTCGAGAAACAATATCTCGGGCTGCGCGACGAGCGCGCGCGCGATGCTCACGAGCTGCGCCTCGCCGCCGGAGAGAAGCCATGCCGGTTCGCGCACCAGTCCCGCCGCGCCCACCCGCTCCAGCGTCTCGCGCACGCGCGCCCGCCGCTCGCGCCGCGGCCACCCGCGCACTCGCAATGCGTATGCGGTATTCGCCCCGACGCTGGCGCGAAACAGGTACGGCGTCTGGAATGCCATCGCCATGCGGCGCCGCAGGGCAGCGCGCGCATCGGCGGTCGCCGCCTGCCCGCCGATGATCACCGCGCCCGCGGCTGGCGTCTCCAGCAGGTCGAGCAGCCGCAGCAGCGTGCTCTTGCCGGCGCCATTGGGGCCGAAGACGCAGTACACGCCGCCGCGCGGGATGTCGAGGCTTACGTTCCGCAGCACTTCGCGCGCGCCATAACGGTGGCACAGGCCGCGCGCCGCGATCGCCGACTCCGCCCCCATCATCGCCCCCTCTGAAGAAAGCCCAGCCCCAGGTTCACGATCAACGCGATCGCAAGCAGTATGATGCCGAGCGCGATGGCAACGTCGAAATCGCCCTTGCTCGTCTCCAGCACGATGGCCGTGGTCATCACCCGAGTCTGGCCCGCGATGTTGCCGCCGACCATCATCACCGCCCCGACCTCGGAGATCACCCCACCGAAGCCGGCGATCACCGCCGCCCCCATCGCGAACCGCGCCTCGCTCAGCATCGCCAGCGTCGCTTGCAGTGGGCTCGCCCCCAGCGACAGCGCCACCGTGCGCGCGCGCCGATCGACCGATTCCACCGCCGCCAGCGTCAGCGCGCCAATCATCGGCGCCGCCAGTATGGTCTGCGCGATGACCATGGCGGGCACGCTGAACAGCAGGCGCATGAAACCAAGCGGGCCGCTGTACGAGAGCAGCAGATAGACAACCAGGCCGACCACTACCGGCGGCAGGCTCATGCCGACGTTGACCGCGGCGACCACGCCCCGTTTGCCGCGGAACCGCCGCAGGCCGACGGCCGCGCCGGTGGGGATGCCGATGATGCAGCCGAAGGTGGTGCTCAGCCCGGAGACGAGCAGCGAGCGCAGGATGATGCCCCACACGTCTTGCTCGTTGGTGATGAGCAAGCGCCAGGCGTGCTCAAATCCGTGGGTAATGTCCTGCAAGGATCACACACAATCCGTCATAGCGCACGGTATGGCCGCCCGCCCAGGGGCAATACCGCTCGTTTAGAGGTTTGTCATGCCGAGCGAAGCGAAGCATCCCCTACCGTCTGCGCAACCACGGTAGGGGATTCCCGCCAAAGGCGGGTAAACCTCGGCTGATGCGGCGCTTGAGTGCGGCTGCGCCGCACTTCCGGAGCGCGCGTACCGCGCGCCAGGCGCCGCATTCCGGAGTTCACGCAAGCGCGAGCCAGCCTCGGAATGACATCGCATGGCCTTAACTGAACAGCATTGCGCTTAGGGTGGGCTCTGCTCAGTGCGCACCGGGTGATACGGTTCAAACAACGGCCGGCCAAAGCTCTTGACGCCGAAGCTGGCGATACGCTTGAGCGTCGCCGGCGCCAGAATGTAATGCACCAGTCGCATCGCGCCCGCGTAGTTGACCGACGGGTGCAGCTTTGGGTTCACCGGCATTAGGCTGTACTCGTTGAGCAGCTCCAGGTCGCGCTCCTGGAGTATCGCCAGCCGCAGGCGCTTGCGCTGCGACAGGAAGGTGCCGATGTCGCTCAGCGTGTAGGCGTCCTTTTCGCTCGCCAGCCGCAGCGTTGCCGCCATGCCCGATCCCGCCTGTAGATACCAATCGCCGCGCGGCTCGATGCGCGCCGCCTGCCACAGCGCCAGCTCGCGCATGTGCGTGCCCGACTGGTCGGCGCGCGACACGAAGGTCGCCCGCGCCGAGGCGATGCGCTCGAATGCCTGCGCGGCCGAATGCGCCGTGCGCACGCGCGCCGGGTCCGCCTCGGGCCCCACGATCACGAAGTGGTTGTACATAAACGTCCAGCGCCCGGCGCCGTGCCCTTGGCGCACGAACTCGTGCTCCTGTTCGGGCGAGTGCGCCAGCACCAGGTCGGCATCGCCCCGCCGCGCCAGCTCCAGTGCCTGGCCGCTGCCTACTGCGACGACCTTGACCGCGATCCCGCTGCGGCGCTCGAAATCCGGCAGCACGTAATCCAGCAGGCCGCTGTCCTGCACGCTGGTCGTCGTCGCCAGCGTGACCGGCGGCGGCGCCGCCAATAACGCGCCCGCCAGGCCCGCGATCAGCAGCAGACCGACCGCGATTCCGCGCGTCTCCGCGCGCCATAACCTGCGCGTTCTACGTAAGCTGCGCATGATCCCGGATTTCAATACACTATCTCCAATTCAGTCGTGAAAATGTTGTAGCTCCGACTCGCCTGCGGCCGCACGAACTCCTCCGCCAGCCGCAGCCGCACCGCCGCATTCAGCCAGCGCATCGCGATCAGCGAGGTGACGTCGGTCGTGTTGTTGGCCGCATCGCGATCGGGGTCGAAATGGTGGAACCGCACCCCCAGGAAAGCGTCCCGCCGCGGCAGGTACGCGCCAAGCACGGTCCACGACAGCGCGTCCTTCGCCCCGGCGCTGATTGTGTCCGTCGCCGCCTTGCCTGCGATCGCCTCGCCTTTCAGCTCGTATCGCCCGGGCGTGAACAGGACGTGCCCGCCAATCAGGTTGCGCTTCGCATCCACGCGCGGCGTCGCGCCGCTCGCCAACTGCGTGTCCTTGCCGAGATACGCCGACACCCCGTACTCCAACGACTTCTGCACGCGCGCGATGCGCAGCGCCACATCCTTGCGATCATTGGTGTCGCCGCGCCGGAAGCCGGTGCCGTTTATCACCGCCGCCCACGCGCGCCACCTGTTTCCCAGGTCGCCTTCGAACCGCACCCCGCGGTCGTACTTCTGATCGGGGAAAAGCTTCTTCACCGCGAGCGCCTCCTCCGGCGCCTCGAGGTCGCGATTCGGCGTAAACTGCTCCCAGCCAAACGGCACGTAGAACTGCCCCGCCAACATCTGCACGCGCCGGAAATCGAGCGCGGCGTATCCCTGGTTCAAGATCACTGAGCTCTCGCCGGCCTTCGACTGCGTCGGCACGTCGAGCTCGACCTTGTACGAGGAATGCTTGGCCAGCGGCCCCGACAGCGCCACCTTCGCCCGCCGCACCAGGAACTGCGACTGCGGCGTCGCCGAGCCGTCAATGGTGTAGCGGATCTGCGCGTAGCCCGAGATGCGGTGCTTCGTCATCTCCTGCGAGACCTGGTCCACCTGCTGGCGCGTCTCGCCCACCATCTTCCTCAGGTCGGCGACCTCGGCCGCGATCTTGTCGGCATTGGCGCCCATCGTCACCAACTCGGCGCGGAACTCGGCGAGGAGCTTTTCGATCCGCGCCAGGTCCTCCTGTGTTACCGGCACGCCGGGCTGGGGAGTTGCAGACGGCGCGGGTTGGGCAGGTGTTACCGTCGGTGGCGTTTCGGCCGGCGCATTCTGCGCCGGAACTTGAGCCACCGCCTCAAGCCGCCGCCCCTGCGATTGCACCGCCATGCCGAGGCCCCGCACCGCGCGCGCCACCATCGCCGCCATCTCGGCGCGGGTCATCGGCACCGGTCCGACGTATGGCCCGGCGGCATAACCCTGCACCAGCCCGCGCTGCATCAGCGCGTTGATCTCGGCGTAGCTCCAGTGCCCGGCGGGAAGCTCATCGAGCGCCGCAGCCATAGCTGGGGCGACGGCGAGGAACACCAACGCGACGACAGACAACCACAACGCAAATATCCGCACCGCACCCTCCGGCGATAAACAGGTCGGGCTCGACGCGCGGCCAGGCCCGACATTCGCGCGGAGCATATCATGCAAGGCAGGTCATGTCAACGCGCGAGGCTAGGGCGGTGTGACCTTTCTCGGTGGGTGGCGTCTATGTGGGAGCCGCGTCTCGCGGCGATCCGGATCGCCCGGAGGACCGGGCTCCCACAGAGCCTGCCCTGAGCCTGTCGAAGGGTGCGCCGCCCGATCCCCACTCTCCGAGGTCACACCCGGCTAGGGCTCTGTCAACTCTGATCTGATGAATAGTATACAGCCGCCGATAGACCCCGACTGACGCCGACACGGAACGACACCTGTAGGCCGGGGCCGCCGGCCCCGGCGCAGACTGGGCGACGATCTCGCAGCCGGGCCGTCTGGAGTGCGGCGGCGCGCCGCCGCTTTCACAGCGGGAGCGCGTCGCCGGAGGCGACTGAAGCTCCCGCACTCCATACGGCGCGTTCTGCGGCTGCTCAAGATGTGGGTAATGCTAAGCCCTGAGAGGGAGAGGGGTCTCAGGCCGTGCTCGCCGCGGCACCGCGAGGGAACAACAGACATACAGGACAGCACTAGACAGCGGCAATTCGGCTCCCGGCCATCAGGCGTAACATCATTGACGCGGCGCTACGGCGCCCAGCGCGCGAACAGCTTCATGTGTATCCAATACTCGGGGTACGTCGTCGCCGCCCAGATCAAGCCGGTGATGGCGAGAACGATCGCCGCCAAGGTGCGGAACGGTCGGTCGCTTTTCATCCATGCTAGCGTCGGCGCCGCGAAAACTCCAGCCAAGCCGGAGAGAATGAACCCGACGCCGGCCATGACCGGCGTCAGCGTCAGCCTCAGGTCGATGATGCGAATGCCGATCACCACCGCTGCGATTCCAGGAAAGAACGCATAGCACGCCACCGCGCGCAGGCTCCATCCCTTCGCCATCGCCACGCCGGCGCCCAGGAAAACAAACCCCAGCAGCACCGACATTTCGCCGTAAATCGAGCTGTAGGTGCCGGGCAGCGGCCAGGTCACGGCCATTATCCCGCCGAAGATCGCCGCCAGCGCGCCGACCATCGCAAACGCCGGCGACCATTTCGTTTGGTCGGGCTCATCCAAACCGGCATACACGTAGTATGCCAGCAGGAAGTACCCGGCCATCATGTTCAGCAGCAGCAGCGAGGCCCAGTCAATGAACGGCTTGCTCATCGTCTCCCCCGGTCGTACGTGGTGAGACCATGTTTCCCGCGCTCGCGGCGCCGGCCCTGTCCGCCGCGCCGCCAAATGTCGCGCCGGCCGTGCATCCCCTTCACCCGGCGTCGCGAACACCATAGACCGTGTTGGGTCTGGTGGTGCGGATAGCTTGCCCGGCGCATGTGGCGTGAAACCATCGGCGCTAATCCGTCGTCTTTAGTATCAAACGCCGTGTCTGGCACGGCAAGGAGGACAAGCGGATGAGACTCAGTGCAGTTGCAGCGATCGTTGTGCTGGCCATTTTCGCGGTCGCAGCCATGGCTCAGCCGGCCCCTGCGCCCCGGGGACCCGGTACGCGAAGGGTCACCGTTTCGCGCCCGACCCCCCAGGAGCAGTTCGAGCAGATCGCGGCGCGCGTCGGCTTGACCGATAAGGAGAAGACCGTATGCCGGGCCGCGATCCGCGAGAAGATGCAGGCGGCCCAGACGCTGAACCAGGACATGGACGTCTTGGGCCAGCTCGTGCGCAAGAAGGGCGCGACCGATGAGCAGCTCAACGCCGCGTTCAAGCAGTACGATACGACGCTGGCTGCCTACCGTGATCACATCAAGCAGATCGACTCGGAGCTCGTCCCGAAGCTGTCGCCCCGGGCGCGTGTCGCCATGATGATCGTCGGCGTGCTGGACAACGGCTTGCGGGCTCTGGGCGGCAGCGGCGCCATAGGCATCACCGGCCTGCTCGGCGGCGGCCGCACCATGCGGATGCGCGGCGGCGCCCGGGCGCCCGTGCCGGCTCCCGCGCCCGCCAAGTAGGGCCCGTCCGGCGTCGATGCAGCCTGGAATTCCCCGGGCTCCGGAGCTTCAGCGAACAAGCTTTGCCTGGCGTGGGAGCCGCCCGCCAGAGTTGTCCGCCTCTGGCGCAGGCGGGTAAACGTCCAGCAGCGAGTGCACGGCGGGGTTGTCGAGTCCTGCCGCGCCTGACTCCCTCGGCACGCTGCCGCGGCCGCGGTTCCCCCGCCCCGCCCGGACGCATGCCAAGGGCCTACTCCGGCAGCGGCTGGCCCTTGGTCTCCGGCGCGATGATGAGGCCGATCAGTCCTACGACGTAGATGCACGCCACGATCGCCGCCGCGATGCGGAATCCCATCTCCTGCCCGCCGCTGGCCGCGAAATGCCGCGCTAGCCCGCCCAGCACGAACGGCGCCCCCGCCGCCAGCACCCGCGCGCAGTTGTAGCAGAACCCGCACCCCGTCGTGCGCAGCCGCGTCGGGTAGAGCTCGGGGAAATACACGGTGTACGCCGAGAACGGCCCCAGCGTGCAGAAGCCCAGAATCGGCGCCCAGATCATCGCCTCGGCGAAGGTGTGCACCGTCCAGAACATGCCCTCGACCGCCACCCACGAAAGCACGAAGAACACGAGCAGTGCGCCCCGCCGGCTCGTCCGCTCGCTGAAAACCGCGTAGGCGTACATGCCGAACAGCGCCCCCGCCTGCTGCACGAAAAACATCATGCTGCGGTAGCGCCCCATCTGCGCCGGCTCCAGATGCAGCGGCTTGAGCGCGATGGTCAGCAAGTCAGGCGTCCAGAAGCCAACCCCCCACAGGCCTCCGACCCCAGCCGTCGCCAGCAGCACCGCGCCGATGGTATTGCGGCGCAGCACCCGGTCCGTGAACAGGTGCGAGATCGCGCCCAGCTCCTTCCTCACGTCGGTCGCCGCCACTTCCTTCGCGTGCTGCCAGCGCTCCGGCTCTTTCAGCGAGCGGCGAATCCACACCACCACCAGCGCGGGAAGTATCCCCACCGCGAACGCCCAGCGCCAGCTCACGCTCGCCAGCCCAAAGCAGATGACCGCGGCCGTCATATTGCCCACCGCCGACAGCGCCTGCAACGTCCCCAATGCCATCGCCCGCGACCGCTGCGGGAAGACCTCGGCGACGATCGACGCCCCCGCAGCCCACTCGCCGCCGACCCCCAGCGCAGCCAGAAAGCGGAACGCCGCGAGCTGCTGCCACGTCTGCGCGAGGCCGCTCAGGCCGGTGCACAGCGCGTAGATGAGAATCGTCAGCACCATCGTGCGCGTGCGGCCGATGCGGTCGCCGAGGATGCCGAACAATGCGCCGCCGACCGCCCAGCCGATGAGGAACACCGAGATGATGATGCCGCCGTAGTAGTTGGTCGCGCTCTGCAGTGCCGCGGCGTCCCCCGCCGGCACCAGCCGCCGCACCAGCTCGCTCACCGCCGGCTGGCGCATGACGGTGAAGATGTTCTGGTCCATCGTATCGAACAGCCACCCCAGGGCGGCGACAATCAGCACCAGCCACTGATAGCGCGCCAGCCCCTGGTACCAGCGCAGCCGCGTTTCGGGTTCTGTCACCTCGACCATCTACCGGCTCCTTCCGAGCGAAGCGAGGAACCCCCTATGGGCATTGCACGAGCGGTAGGGGATTCCTCGGTCGCGCTGCTCCCTCGGAACCGATTCGGTGCGCGTAGACCGCCTCCTGCATTCGGTCAGACCTGCCGACCGCGCGGCGGCTCGGCTGTCGTCGGCGCCGAACTCCTCCCGGCGACGCCCGGCAAGCAGCGACGCAAGGCAGGAGCCACGAACCGCGCGGCGGAATGTTGACCTCGCATCGACCACAACCCCATCGAGGTGCTGTCCTCATGCCCAAACCTTCGCGGATGATCCTGATCGGGCTGGATGGCGCATTCCCGGAGGCGGTGCGCAAGTACACCGCCGAAGGCGTGCTGCCGAATTTCCAGAGGCTGATTGACCATGGCGTATTCCTCGAGAACTGCTTCTGCCCCACGCCAACCATCACCCCGCCCAACTGGACCACCATCGCCACCGGCGCTGCCGTCGGCACCCACGGTATCACCTGCTTCCACTATCACCCCGAAGGCGCGCCGCTCGACGCCATCATCCAGAACTTCGACGCCGACCGCGTGCGCGCCGAGTTCATGTGGCAGGCGGCCGCGCAGGTCGGCAAACGGTCGCTGGTCCTGTCCTATGTCACCACCTGGCCGCCGCGAGGCGAGAACGTGCTCTACGCCGGCGCGCGCGGCAGCGGCGGCGCCCTCAACTGCAATTACCCCGGCCTGCCCGATTGGCAGTTCAGGTATGTCCTCGGCTTGCCGCAGATGTTCAACACCGACATCGAGCCGCTGGCGACGCGCGTCGAGCTCCTTCCCAATCCCGACGCCTCGTTCACCGCAATCCTTCCGATAGAGTGCAGGAGCTCGGCGCACGTCGCGCGCGAATTCGCCTGGACGCTCAAGGCCGCCCGCGGTCAGCCGGCCGAGATCATTGATCATACCGGCAACACCATCGCTCACCTCGAGCTCGGCCAATGGCACGAGCCGGTGCGCGTCACCGTGCCCACCGAGGACGGCGAGATGACCGCGCGCTGCATGTTGAAGCTGCTCGATCTCGACCTTGCCGACGGCCGACTCAGGCTGTACCGCACGCCCTTTCACAACACGCTGGAGACCTGCCATCCGCCGGATTTCGCGCGCGAGGTCAACGACCTGCCAGCGGTTGACAGCGAGCCGCACGAGCTGGTCTTCCTCGATCCCTTCGGCAACGCCGACCTCTATGTCGAAGGCGAGCAGATCTCTCACGCGTGGCTGGCCGGCGTGGTCGAGCGCGCGTTCAAGGTGCGCAAGGTTGATTTGGCGTTCCTCCACTGCCACACGCCCGACAATGTCAATCATCCGCTGCGTAATTACATTGACGGCGGCGCGCCCGACCTCACGCCCGAAAAGCCCTGGCCGACTCCGGGCAGGCAAGCCACCGCCGAGGACATCGAGCGCCGCTGCTATATCAGTTGCGACGCGATGATCGGCCGAATGTGGGACGCCGCCGGGCCCAACGCCATGGTCGTGGTCGTCTCCGACCACGGCTCGATCGCCACCCGCGCGCAGTTCAACGCCTCGGAGGCGCTCAAGCGCGCGGGGCTTTTGGTCACCAAGCGCGGCCCGGGCCCGCTGCACGGGCGCCCCCGCGAGGTCATAGACTGGGAGAAGACGAAGGCCGTCCCGCAGCGCGCGGTCTATGTGTACGTCAACCTTAAAGGGCGCGACCCGCAGGGCGTCGTCGAGCCGTCAGACCTGGAGCGCGTCAAGGACCAGATCGTTTGCGCGCTGCTCGACTACACCGACCCCGCGCTTCAGATGAAGCCCGTCGCCTTCGCCCTCAAGCGCGAGGAGGCGCGCTGGATCGGGCTGTTCGGCGATGACATCGGCGACGTGGCGTACGCGATTCGCGCGCCGTTCTGCGGCATGATCGGCGGGGTGCATGGCGTGCAGGGGCCCTTCGCGCAGAGCGAGCGAGCCTCGATGCGATCGCTGCTGATGATGGCCGGTCCGGGGCTGCGCAAAGGCGTCGCGCTGGAGCGCAATGTGGGGCTCGAGGACATCGTGCCGACGGCGTGCTACCTGCTCGACATCCCGCCGCCGCGCGACGCCGAGGGCGGCATCATCTACCAGGCGCTGGAGCACCCCGACCAGCACTTGCAGGAGGCGGCCAAGCTGCGCTCGGCGGTCGAGCGGCGGGAGAACCTGATCGCGATGAAAAAGGCGCAGACGCACTCGTATGGGGCGTGAGGCGTTGCGCGACGTGGGCGGGGTTCGACTGTTCGCGCGCGGCCTGGGCGAGGCATGGCCTGCCAGCCGAAGCTTCAGCGAATGGCCCGCTTACCTCTCGGTGGCGGCGACGCCGAGGTGCACCCGTCCCGTGGCGTTGCCTTCGCAGCCTCAGAAGCCTCCCGCTCCAGCGATCTCTACCGGAGACTCTGTGTAGGACTTAGGGTAATCACGTCCAGGCTGCGCAGAATCACGAGGATGACTTCTAGGTGCCGCGCGATCTCTAGGAACGCACACCTGCCGGTCTCCTCGTCGCGCAGCCCGCAGACCTCGTTGCACGCATAACCGGTCCACGGGCATCTCTGTGCTTGGCCGCCTTGTTCGCCGCGAAACGCCAGGCCTGCACCTTCTTCTCCGCTGCTCATCCTCGTGACCTCCTCTATTCCTCTAAACCGAGCGCTGTTATGACTCTCCGCGATGATATTATACTATGCTCGCACAATGCACTATAGACAGTTTAGCACGTTAGTGTAGCGCCGTCAATAGTATGTTGGTTCTTTTTTCTCCTAGTCAGGGCGAGTTGGAGCACCTGGTACCGCAAACTGAGGTTCGTGATGTGGAACGCAAAGTGCTGGCTGACATACATATTGCCTATTGACAATCTACGCAATGTCATCTATACTCTAACTAGCACTATAGACGGATACAGCCGCAATATAGAGGAGGATGATATGAACAGCGGGGATGAGACTATGCTGGCTGAGAGGATACGGGCAGCGCGGGAAGGCAGAGGGTTAAGCAGGGCGCAGGTGGCCGACGCGGTAGGCATTTCCCCGAGTTACGTCGAGAAGTTGGAGCGGGGTCACTCAATACCTACCGTTGACGTCGCCGGACGTCTGGCGAAAGTCCTGGGTATCCCGCATGAAGCGTTCTTTCGCGAAGCACGAACGGCCGACGAGCTTGAGAGCGAGTTGGCGGAGTTGCTGGGGCGGTTTGAGGTGTCCGTCGAGGCACATTCGGATCTGCTCGGGACGAACTACGCGGCGAAGCGAGCTTTTGTGAGCGTCCTCCGAGAGGCAGCGGCGAAAATGCCGCAGAAAGGCGCGAGTAATGCTAGGATTGGAGAGGCTGGAGCCGAAGCAGGCCGCCCGTGAACTCGCGAGGAAACTACGATTGCCGGTTGACCGGGTGCCCGTGCCTATTGAACCGCTTGCGCATATCCTTGGCGTGCGAATCCAGAAGGTTCCTTACGCAAACATTATACCACATCGAGGGCGCCAGCGCTAACAGCGACGCGGGAAATGCGTCGGCGTTCCGGTTGGCGCCTCGGTTGGCGCCTCGGTCTGCGCCCCGCGGCCCCCCCCCTACCCCGCGAGTCCGCCCCCGGAGTCCCGTTCCAGATTTCTACCACCCTTTCGACACACCGGCGGGCGAGGGGGGGGTAGGGTGGAAGGTTGGGTGGAAGGTTGGGGTGGGGGGTGTTGGGCTGCTGCGACTCTTTTCTGCGTTTAGAGGCCCGCAGAGGGCCTGGGCTGGATCTCCGCAGCCTAGTGCCTTGCGAGCCCTGAGCGCCCGAAACCCACGGTACAAACCCCATCGCAAACGGCATTGTGGCGGGCCATTGGGTGTGCCTGTTGCGCCTGCGTGTGGAGGCGAGTTCAAGGGTTCCCCTCCGGTCGCGAGCGAGTTGCCACTCGGGGCGGCATGTGCAACCTATCCACCACGCCATGCTGCCGCTGAAGGGCTGCGAGGTCCTGGTTAGCGACGCGGCAGTAGCGGCGTGTCATTTCAAGCGTCGTGTGACCAAGCAGCGCCTGCACGTGGAAGGGCGACGCGCCCGAGCGCAGCAGCATCGTGGCGCAGGTGCGGCGGAAGGTGTGAGCGCTGACAGGCTGAGACAGGCCGGCCCTGCGGCCGTACCTGCGGCTGCTGTGGGCGGCGCGGTAGTAGCTCAGAGGGTCGCCGCAGGCGGTGATGAAAACGCGGTCATGGTCGGTGATGCGTCCGCGCTCGCGCAGGTAGCGCCACAGCGCCCGGCGGCAGGTGTTGCCGAAGCATACGCGGCGCTCCTTGCTGCCCTTGCCCAGGACCGTGACGGCGTTCTGAGTCCAGTCTATGTCGGCGAGGCGCAGGCCAAGTGCCTCTGAGATACGCAGGCCAGTATCGAGCAGGAGCAGCATCAGGCAATGGTCGCGCAAGCCCACGAAGGTCTTTGGGTTGGGTTGTGCGAGGAGACGGGTTAACTCGCCTTCGTCAAGGACACGGGGGAGGTGCTGCGGCTCTCTGCGCTGTGGCACGCGCCGGGCGGGGTTAGAGGCGACAAAGCCTTCCGATTCCAGGAAGGCAAACAGGGCTTTGATTGCGCGAAGGGAGCCGTTGGCGGTGGCGACGGACACACCCCTGCCGACCAGGGCTGCCAAGTAGCGCCGCAGAAGATCGGGGGTCGTCGCCGGCGGCGTCGTCTCCGGGCACTCTGCTTCGAGCCAGGAGCAGAAGCGCCCCAGGCGCTTGCCGTACCACTCAACGGTTCGCGGACTCAGGCCGCGGCTGTCGCGCTCGAAGATGAAGGCGCGCACGGCCTCGCGAAAGTCGCCTGCGCTCTCATGCTCGCCGAATCCGGGCAGAGCCCTGTGCGGTGGCAGTCGCTTGTCCACGTTTGCCGTCCTTCATCAGCGGAGGGAGCGGCAAGGGATTTTGCGAAAACGCAGGAGGTGGGCGGGGCTTGCCGGGGCGCCTGAGCGGGCGATTTGAACTCAAAAAGCTTTGTGGTGGGCCGTGAAGGATTCGAACCTTCGACCTTGGGATTAAGAGTCCCCTGCTCTGCCAGCTGAGCTAACGGCCCGGGGCTTCAGGTCACGGATGATTAATGGGGTTCGTATATTACCGCAGCAACGCCCTGACGAGGAAATCGTGCTCACGAACCCCATTCCGGAAGAGTTTCGGGTGTCACTGTAATACCCGAAACTCTCTAGGTGACAGATGACAGACGGCAGAAGAAAGTCAACAGTTGGCAGTTGCTGCTGTCTGCTAGCCGCTCTCTGCTCACTACTCCGCGTGTCAACCGCCACCGTCACTGCCTATTGTCACGTTGTCTTGGCGCGCCTGGAGGGATTCGAACCCCCGACCCCCAGATCCGAAGTCTGGTGCTCTAATCCGCTGAGCTACAGGCGCGCGGCCTTCGCATAACAGGGATGCACCTGAATGTCATTCTGAGGCGAAGCGGCTAGCCCGGATTATTCATGTCATTCCGAACGGAGCAAGGCGGAGTGAGGAATCCCCTACCAGGAAGCGCCAACGATAGGGGATTCCTCGCTGCGCTCGGAATGACAGCGTGCAGTCGCCACACGCTCGTCGTGAGTAATCCAGGCTAGGTCGCTCCGCGACCGCCGTGGCGGTCGAAGACCTAGCCACCGAAGAATCTTGCGAGCGTGGCGCAAGTCTCCACCAAGATCCCTCGCTTACGCTCAGGATGACAGTTGCCCTTTTTAGGATAGGCTCTAAACCGCCATGATTGCTTGGGGCGAACGATGGGATTTGAACCCACAACCCCTGGATCCACAGTCCAGTGCTCTGCCGTTGAGCTACGTCCGCCATATTCCAGATGATAGATGAAAGACGACAGATCAAAGAGAGACCGCTACGAATGGTCTTTCATCTGACCTCTTTCACCTAGCCTCTTAACCCCTGGCGCGCCTGGCAGGAATCGAACCTGCGACCCGCTGCTTAGAAGGCAGCCGCTCTTTCCGCTGAGCTACAGGCGCCCTGGAGCGGGAGACGGGGATCGAACCCGCGACATTCAGCTTGGAAGGCTGACGCTCTACCAACTGAGCTACTCCCGCGATCCCTTTCCGCCTCGCTCCGACTCCTTACCTCCGCGCCGTGACCAGCCCGCGGTCAGTGTCGCCCGCGATCGGCGCGACGCCGCCGCTCCTCCGCCGCGCGCCAAGATGGTCGGGGCGGGCGGATTTGAACCGCCGACCTCCTGTTCCCAAAACAGGCGCGCTGCCAAACTGCGCCACGCCCCGCCCAGATGCTAAGGACTTTTGCGTCGCGCAAAAGTCCTGCTCGCAGTATATCCAAATCAGCGGGAGACGTCAATATGCAGCGGGTATGTTCGCGGAGAGTTGGGATGAGGCAAGGCAACCCCTCCCCCTGCCAGGGGGAGGATGAAGGTGGGGGTGAATCGTGGGCCATCCACCCTCACCCGGCTCGCCGAGGGCTCGCCGA
>Ga0315280_10001237_pt1 | contig 44509 bp, 33 predicted proteins | sample YL17G06_40_MG_FD_203697 | JGI IMG/M metagenome (GOLD analysis project Ga0315280, IMG submission 203697) | Sediment microbial communities from Yellowstone Lake, YNP, Wyoming, USA - YL17G06_40 | ecosystem: Environmental > Aquatic > Freshwater > Lake > Sediment | place: USA: Wyoming | collected... | reverse complement strand
CGGTAGTTGTAAATCTCACCGTTGAAAGTGATCCAGACGGTCTGGTCCTCATTGGAAAGGGGTTGGTGGCCGCCCGGCAGGTCGATGATGCTCAAGCGGCGATTGCCGAGGCCCAGCTCGCCGTCCAGGTGGAAACCCTCGTCATCGGGGCCGCGATGGACCATCGCGGCGGTCGAGCGCTGCAACGCCGCCGGCTCCACCGGCGTTTGTGTTCGGAAGTTGAAGAGTCCGCAGATTCCGCACATGAAATGCAGGTTACAGGTGTCCGGGGCCAGGTGTCAGGTCAAGCAAACCGAAGACCTCGCAGACGCGATCACCACGTAGGGGCGGGTTCGAAACCCGCCCCTACTACACTCTCGGAAAGCCATTGCCACAATAAGGGTAAAGCAGGTGGAACAACGTCATCACCTGCGGGCGGGGATAGGAGCGGCGGTCGCGCAGGAAGCCGCAATCGCCTGTCGAGTAGCCATAACTTCCGTCTGGTCTTTGCCGTGCGAGCACGCGGGCGAAGCAACGCTCGCTCAACTCGAACGATTCCACCCAACCTCGCCCGGCGGCCTCGTGCAGGGCTGCCGCCAGCACCGCTGTGTAGTAATCCATTTCCGGCGTAACGTTAGAACAATCTGCGGCGCTCGCCCCGCTGGAGGTGGCGCCTTTTTCGAGAAACCGCGCGTGTCGGGGCAGAATGGCACTGGCGCGCGACCCCGGTCGCAAATCGTCGGACCACACCAGCTTGAGAAACTGAAAAGCATTGTATTGGAAGCAGAGATAATGCTCGCGGCCGCGCTCGTAAGGGCTTGCGACGATGTACGGCAATTCGCCGGTAGGCAGTTGGACCGCGCCGATGAAATCCAGCAGCGCGTCCACGTGCTTGAGGAACCGGCCATCTCCGGTGGCTTTCCAAAGGCGCAGGAAAATCCAGGCCGCCTCGACGGAATTGTTGGGGACTTTACCGCGCGGCTTGTCGAAATAGTTGATGGCCTTGCCGGGTGCGTGGGCCTGGAAGCCCACGCGATTCACGAGGAAATCGTACCAGCGAACTGCCGCGTCAAGAAGTTTTCCGCGAGGTTCCCTGGCGTAAGTCGCAAGCAATCCGATGGCGCCCCAGTCACCCTCGACGGTGGCGATAAGGTGCCTGCGTGCGGGCAAGGGATAGGCCCAGAAGCCCTCCGGGGTTTGGAGTTTGAGCGTCGCCTCGGTGCTTTCCAGCGCTAATTCTCGATAGCGTTGCTCGCCCGAGGCCGCGTGCAGCATCCAGTTGGCGAGGATCCAGTATCCCTGTGTCTGCATGAAAACGTAATCATCCCGCCAGGGAACAAAATCCAGGGCGCTTTTCAGAAAACGCCCGGCGCGCAGGTTGAAGCGGACTCCTGCGTCAGGGCCGTGAACCAATCCGGCCGAATAATGGCGGCGCGTGAGGTGCGCGTGCAGGCGTTGCGCGCTGCTAAGAAGTTCTTGGCGCGTGGGCATTTCAATGGGTGAGTTTAATCGAAAGCGCGGGTTTTGCGTAGGGAATTAGAGGGCAGGGACACACGCTGCTCGCCCGCCGGTTGTAAGGGCGACCCGCCGGGTCGCCCCTACCATGTCGCCTTGAGAAAGCTCTATCGGCCGCCGCTTGTGCCTTTGCCATGCTCGGCGCGAAGCCGGCTGGCCTCATCCTTGATTTCCGCCAGGTCGCGTTTCAACTCGGCCCAGCCGTACCAGTGCTGGTAGTCGGGGTTCATATGGAACGCGCCCTGGAAGCTCCTCATGCGGTGTTCCAGGAACATGGTGTAGAGCTTCTGTTCGATGGGGTATTTCACTTCGTAGAAGCGCAGCAGATCCGGTACCGGGGGCCGGTCCTTGGGTCTCTCGAGGACCCCATCGTTGTAAAGGCCCTCCACGATGTCGATAGCTTCGGCCACCAGCTTGTCGGATTCCTTGATCACGGAATCCGCAGTTTCGAGGTTCTGCTGGGCGAAGCTACGCGCGTGGCACTGCGCGCAGACGCCGAGCATGCGATCGCGTTCTGCCTGCCATTCCTCCGCGCTGAGCCGGGCGACCTTGCCCACCTTCACCACTTCCAGCCGCGGCGTCGGTTTCCCGTCAGGCGTGAGCACTCCAAGTCCAATGAGAATCTTCTGGCGGTACTGTAGCCACTCGGGGTCTTTCTCGGGCAGACGCAGGGCGAGGAAACCCCAGGCGGTGCGCACGGCATGGTCGCCATTGGGCATATGGCAGGTGGAACAGACGGGAGAGCGGGGGCGGGTGGAAGAAGCCTGTTCAGGGTTCTTGAACCAATTGGCGAGCTTGGTATTCCAATTCCAGTGCCCGCCTTCCAGGGCATATATCGAACCGTGCTTCGAGGTGGAATACATTTCCCACTGTGGGTGGTCGAAACCCATATGGCAAGTCATGCAGGCCTCGGGGCGCCGCGCCTCGGCCGCGCTGAAGAGGTGGCAGGAGTCGCACTTGCCTTCGTCGCGGCCAATGCGGTGGCAGCCGCCGCATCCTTTCTCGCCTTCGATGATGGCGCGAGGCTGCTGGGCGGTGGTGGGCATGGCGGTCATCGCCACCCAGGCCGCCGCGTGCTTTCCCTGAGAGAACTGCTGGAACTGTTCGGCGTGGCAGACGGCGCAGTTGCGCGGTGAGACCCCGCGGCGCACGCGTTTGTCTTCGCAGCTCGTGGCCGAACCCGTGATGGCCGGCACGGCCTCCTTGGTGGGTAGGTGGCAATCGGCGCAGCCAACACCGTTGGAGAAGTGCTTGCTTAACTGCCAGTCGCGGACGGCGCTGCCGGTGATGCCCTTATCGACGTGACACTTCAGGCAGGCTTTGCTCTCTACGGGAACCTTGTCCCAGGCGATCTGCCCCGCCACGCGCGGCCTCTTGGTTTCCTGGGAGACCAGGGCACTCCAGAGATTTGACGTGACGCTCACCAGGGCGAGCGAACAGATGAAGAGCATCGGACCTTTGAGGATGGCAGGGACATGCGAGCGGCACATGACTACTCCTCCCAGCGGCTGGTCTTTTTCGGCGGTGCGAAGACCACCGTCTCCAAACAGGGCAAATTCTAGGCCCACCAGCTTTGTTTGTGAAGGGCAAAAACGCGATGGGCTCTTGAAGCCTCTGAAGGGGGTACGATACGTTTCATCGTTGGTGAAGATGACCTGATGCGATGAGGGACGCTACGAGCCCGCGGCGCGGGCGTAGACCTCGACGATCTGTTTGGCAACGCCGGGCATGGAGAGCCGCGCGATCCACTTCCGGCCCTGCGTGCGGGTCCCGCGCGAGCAGACTTCCACAATCCTGGCGGCCATCGCTGCGGCTTCGCGCGGCGCGAGGTGGCAACCCTCGGTGGGCCCGATCAGGTCGGCGGCGTCGCCGACATCGACGGTAATCACGGGCAGGTTCACCGCCATGGCCTCCTTGACGGCATTAGGCGAGCCTTCAAATATGGAAGCCAGCACCAGCACATCAGCGGCATTCATATAGAGCGGCATGCGCTCGTGAGGCGCGCCGCGCACCTGCAAGATTTCAAGCTCGGGGAGACGTTCGCGGGCCTTCGAGACCGCGGCTTCAATCAGGTCAAAGCGTTTCCGTTCCTCCGCGGAGTCGTAAGGGAACAGGACGAATTTCTTTTGAGGATCCAGGCCCAGGATACGCCGCGCTTCCTGCGGGTTCATGGGACGAAAGAGCTGGAGGTCGATGCCGTTGGGGATGACGCAGGCTGTTTTCAGCCGAAGTCTGGACTTTATCTGGTGGCTCTTGACAATAACCGCTCGCACCAGCCGCGCCAGCACGAAACTCGAGACCTGAAGCAAGCGGCCGTAAAACGTGATGCTCCCATCGCGTCGGGGGCGGCCCAGCACATCATCGCCCATGAACGAGACCACCACCGGGGTCCGAAGCTGGCAGCGGGCCACGAGGCCCGACAGGCCGAAGTGGGCGTGGATGAGGTCGTAGCAAGTGGTCTTCAACTTTCGACGCATCTCGCCGATGGCGCGCAGGTAGTTCCACCGCGACTCTCGCCCATTGATGAACAGGACATCGAACTCCACACCCAGGAGACGCAGAGATTCCATTTGGGCCTGGACGAAGCTGCCATAGCCCGGGTCAGCTTCCGTGGGCCAAAGGTTGGTGACCACGAGGACGCGGTAGGTAGGCATCGCAGCGACCGGTGACCAGTGACGAGTGACTAGTGAGGAGCAGTTTAAAGTCGCCAGTCGAAAGTCAAAAGTCGAAAGAAGGACAAAGACGTAACCACATACGCTTGCTTTTGACTTTCAACTTTCGACCTTCAACTTGTCACTCTTCACTCGTCACTCGTCACTGCTCTTCATGCCACGCGCTTCAGATAGCCGCGAGGATTGAAGGTCAAGACGAAGTATTCGCGGTCCGAATCGATTTGAAAGCGAGGATCTTCCCGGACAAACTGCTCGACGGCGCCCAGCGGTCCATTGACGCTTCCCAGGCCGTCGCCGGCGCGGAACAGATCGATGACAGTGTCCTCAACAATGAAATAGCCTCCCACGCGGACGAATCTGGCGTAGGCCCTCAGGTCCGCCAACACGTGCGCGCGACTGTGGTCGCCATCGTGAATCACCAAACCCCGGCGGCCGCCTGCCAGTTCTTCCACACGTGCCAGGGTCTCCGGGGCGGAACTGTCACCGGTGACGAGGTGGATGCGCGGATGGTGCCCCTGAAAGATGGAGTGGTCGATATCCACGGCGATCACGTCGCCCTGGCCGAGCAGGTCCAGCATGTTCGCCAGAAACCTGGTACTGCCCCCCTGCGCGTTCCCGATCTCGATGATGATCTCCGGGCGCGTTGCGTGGATGATTTGCTGATACACCCAGGCGTCCAGAACCATCTTGCGCGCGGTCAAACCCATCCAGGAAACCTTGTCAAAGAGGACATCTCTGTGGTAGCGGATCAGCCATCGGCGCAGACCGCGACTCCACCGCCGGCGGTAGTCCGCGCGCATGGGTCGCAGCCAAGTGGCCAGCTTCTGGAAAAACAGCCGCGGGTTTTGGACAAGGAGCCTGCGATTGCGGGCCACCCACGATTCCTTTTCATAAGTCGCTGGCGTCGCGGGCTTGGTTGAACTCAAGGAGAAGTTCTCTGCTTTCACAAGAGTATTGGACTCCGGCTATTCTAACATTATCTCTCACGAGGCCGGGATAACTCCTCACACCGGCCGACCATTCTCCCGCCAACGCAAACCGTGAATCTGAGGGGGGAACGCAGGCGGGGTTCAGGAATCCGCGGAGCGTTGCCAGAGGGAGGCCAGGTGAGGAACCGGAAAGGCGCGCGAGGCCAGCAGCGTGGCCAGGAAGACCCCGCTCCCCGCGCCGCAGAGCTTACACAGGTAAACGAAGTTCTCAGCGCCGGTCAAGGGCGGCCTGACCCAGAGACGCAACGCCCACACCGCCAGCGCCGCCAGCGCGGCTCCCAGAGCGCTCTTGGCGGTGAAGATGGTGAGTCCCCCGTCGAGCGTCCCCGTCAGGTTGGCGATGTTCCGGTGGAAGACCAGAACGCAGGTCACCAGTGAACCGGTGAGGAGGCCCAGCGGAATCCCTTTGGCCCCCATCCGCAGGACGCCGACGAAAAGCAGGTCGAAGGCCACGACCAGGCCGTACATCAGCAAAGCGAGACGGAAGAATGCCAGAACTTCATTGCGCGCGAAAAGGTAGAAAGTGAGTAGCCGGATAAAGGAAAAGGACAATAGGCTGAGGCTGTAATAGAAAAAGACCATCGACATCAAGGCGGTGGCCTCGATCGTAAAGTTGCCGCGCTCGAAGACCAGTCGAATGATGTTACGGTCCAACATCAGGCAGAACACCACCATGGGAGAAACCAGAGCCAGGCTGATTTCCAGCGCGGCGTGGAAAGACTTCTGTTCTACGGTTTGTTCCTGCCGGACCACCGCTCGCGAGAGAGACGGCAAAGCGGCGGTGCCCACGCTGCCCGCCAGGAGCTCTGCAATCGTGGAGAGAATCTTGAAGCCGTAACCCAAAGCCGTCAGCGTTCCGGCCGGGAGGAAGGAGGCGATGATCCTTTCCACCACCACCACGACCTGCCACGCCAGGGCGGTCGCCAATTGCGATGCGCCGGCTCCACGCAGGTTTCGGAAAGCCTCGCCGCTGCCCGCGAGCGTCAGGGTGTAGCGAACCGGAAATGAAATCAGAATCTGAGCCCCCAGGATTCCAAGCTGGAGAAAATATCCCGCCAAGTATCCCAGGACGATGCTGTACAGGCCGTAGCGGTTGAAGGTGAGAAGGACGCTCAAGATCACCAGGGCGTTGCGGAAGAAGCCCGCCGCAGAGGGAAGCGCAAAGCGCTGCCGGCTGAGGAGAAAAGAACGGAAGACCTCCGCAACGCCCGCGGGAAGGAGGATGAGGAAGAGCCACTGGCTGAGCTGGATGGCGAGTTCGGTCTGGGGGCGGGTGAAACCGGGAGCGATTCCGCGGATCACCACGGGAGCCGCCGCCGCGCCCACCACGGCGATCGCCCCCAAGCCCAAGAAGGCTACATTGACGGCATAGCTGAAGCCTTGCCACATCTCCTCGGCGGAATGCCTGGCATCCAAGGAGGCAAAGAAGGGAACCAGCGAGAACTGGCCCGTGGCGGAAAGCAGATTGGTGATGATGTAAGGAATGGTAAAGGCGACGTAAAAAGTATCCGAACTCCTCGAGAGGCCCAGGTGCGCGGCGATGCTGGTTTCCACCAGGATGCCCGTGAGCCCGCCCAGGAGGGAGAAGAATCCCACCACCATCGAGCTCCGAAGCATCTGCCGTTTTGAGGGCATTGGGACCCGTTAAGAGTTGACAGTCGAAAGTCAAAAGTGCAGTGACAAGTGACGAGTGACGAGTGATAAGTGACAAGCAACAACGAACCAAGCAGTGGGAAAGCCGCTTCTTCTCGTCACTCATTCCCGCTATGCGGGATCACCCGCCACTGAATTTCCCAGCCGTTCCGCCACAAAGGGCGTGGACATCACAAAGAGGAAAACCATCAGCACGGGCGAAGTTCCGAAATTAAATTCAAAAAAACCTTCTGCGAGCATGGCCAGCCAGGCGGCGATCGCGGCATCGACGATCCATTGCCCCTGGGTAATCCGCCGGCGTATCCTCCAGAAATGCCAGACGAGCGCTGCCATCAGCCACACCCACGCCGCCAGGCAAGGCAAGCCTCGCTCGGCGGCGAATTGAAGAAAGTTGTTGTGAAGATGACTGTGGTAGCCCGGTTCCGGCGACTTTCCGGGCGGCAGGTAGAGCGCGTAAACCTGCTCGATGTTGTTGGGGCCGACCCCAACCCAGGGGTGCTCGTGAATCATGCGCAAAGCAACGCGCCACATCTCAAAGCGAATCGAAAGGGCCGGGTCGGCGGAAGGATGGAGCGCCAGATTCACGCGTTCGCGGATCAGCGAGGGCGCGGCGAGATACCCAAGGCCCAGGAAGACCGGGAGCGCCCAGAGCCAGCGCGGCTTCCAGCGCGCCACCAGATAAAGGGTCGCGACGAAGCAGCCCAGCCAGACTCCACGGGTAAAGTTCAGCACAATGGATACTGCTACGGTCCCCAGCACTACCCACCAGATTCTTCCTCCGCGGCGGTCCGTAGCGCCGCCCGGAACCTGTCCGCCGTGGCGGAGGGCGGAATTGCCTTCACCTTGTGCCGGGCTAAAGCCCGGCGCTACGCGAGGGGCAAGAAGCAGAAAGGCCAGCAACGCGGCAAACACCAGCATTTGCTGTCCGCCGAAATTCATCCAGTGCCCCATGAAACCATGGATGCGCGTGAGCGTCATGTAATAGTAGATACGGCTGGGATGAAGAGCACGAACCGCACGATATTGAATCACGAATTGACCTATCGCCACCAGTCCCGCCAGCAGGGATTGCAGGAACAGGAGCCTATAAAGCATTTCGAGGTGCCGCGCGCTTATCACCAAGTTCACCACCCCCAGCAGGATCAGGAAAAGTATAAGCTTGCGGACCGCAAACCAACCGACGGTGCGATTTGCCGCCCAGAACACGGAGAGAATTGAGAACAAACAGAAGAGAGCCAGAGGTAGCTTGACGGGCGGGAAATGGACCGCCGGCCTTTGGCGGAGCAGATGAACCGCATAAACCAGTGCGGAGGCCACCAGCAATGCTTGCGAAGCGGCAAGGGAGATGAGAAAGGTCAGGACGGACAGGGTGAAGAAGATGGAAGCCCAGCGGGCGAGAGTCGCTGCCGGGAGTTCCGCGCACGCCGATCCGACGAGGTCACGCAGCTGGGTCACGAAGATTTCAAAACTGTATTCAATTCGCAGGGGGAATTCAAGCCCGAAGGCGCCAGCGGAGGTTCATGCCTCTGCCGCTCATGCGGATGAATCCGGCGCCGGCTCAGGCGAGAGCGGCGAGCTCGGATGGCGGTCAGAGGCTGCGACATCTTCGCAAGAAATGTAGCAGGTCGGCGGCCAGCAAGCTCAGCAGGGCAGGCGCGGTAATCAGCACATTGAGGTTGAAGCTGAGAGCCTGTGTGAACTGACCATGAAAGAAAGCGGCGAGGGCGCGGGTGGTTCCGCAGGCAGGGCACGCCGCCAGATGGAACAGATGCCGCCACAAACAAAGATCAGGGCCGTGCGCTAGATTCTCCGGCGGGATTAGACAGAAAAGCGCCAAGGTGAGCAGGAGGACGGGCAACCGTGCTATTCCGCTCGAGAACATCGGTAGCGAATGCCTCTACTGAGTCAGATCAACCCGCAGGGGCGACCCGGCCGGTCGCCCCTACAAAACACCGGCATAGCTCAGCGCTGCCGTAAGGGGTTGCCTTGAGCGTCCGGCAGCTTGTTCAGGATAATCAAGATAAGGTCGATCAAGGCCCAGATGCCGCACCCGCCCAGGGTGACGAGCTTCAGGATGCCGAGACCTGTATACCCGAGATAGAAGCGGTCCACACCGAGGCCGCCCAGGAAGAGTGACAGCAACAGCGCGGTCAGCCAATCCTTCTCGCCACTGCGAGCGAGCCTTACACCGCACTTGACGCAGACTTCGGCGTTCGGAACCACCTCCACCCCACAGGACTGGCAGAAGCGCGTGCCGAGCAGAGGGCGCTGGCCGCAGGAGACGCAGAACTGGGCATTGTCAGCGATTTGGTAGGCGCAGTTTCGACAATACATAAGAAGTGCCTCGTGAAATCAAGAAGCGGATCTGGCGACTGGGCTATTTATAATGATGCGAAGGGCAAAAGTAAACAGGTTTTGTGGGGTGGAAGGGCGCGGAAGGGCCCTCCTGCACCGGTGGGCGCCGGCTTGTGCTGAGGGGCGCAGGGTCGGTGCCATCCGAAGTTGGCTAATTGGGCGGGCCGGCGGTCTGCTCGGCGAAGGCCACGTCGCGCGCCGGGGCTCTGGGCTGGACGGACACAGGCTCCTTTTCCAGCGCCAAGTCCACAAGTTTTTGGATGGTCTTGACGTACTGAAGCTCCAGGCCTTCCAGCATCTCCTTGTTCAGATCCTCGTGGACGTTGGGCTCGTTGTCGGCAGGCAGAAGAATCTCGCGCACTCCGGCGCGCTTGGCCGCCAGAACCTTCTCCTTGATGCCGCCCACCGGCAGGACCTGGCCGCTCAAAGTGATTTCTCCGGTCATGGCCACACGTTCGCGGACGGGACGGCGGGTGAGCGCGGAGACCAGGGTGGTCACCATGGTGACGCCTGCCGAGGGCCCGTCCTTGGGGATGGCGCCGGCAGGCACGTGCATGTGGATGTCGCTGGACTGGAAGAAGTCCGGGTCAATGCCGTAGTCGGCGGCGTGAGTGCGGACCCAGGCGAGGGCGGCCTGCATTGACTCCTGCATCACCTGGCCGACGTGGCCGGTCATGGTGAAGCCTTTTCCGCCCTTCATGGTGTTCGCTTCCACAAACAGCACGTCGCCGCCGGTGGGCGTCCAGGCGAGGCCGATGGCCACACCAGGCTGACGGGTGCGTTCGACGATTTCGGTGTCCAGGCGGAAACGGGGGATGCCCAGGTAATCGGTGAGGTTTTCCGCGGTGACGGTCAACTTCTCGGTGGAGCCCTCGGCGATCTTGCGCGCCTGCTTGCGGCAAACCGTGGCCACCTCGCGCTCGACATTGCGCACGCCCGCTTCCCGCGTGTAGTTCCGGATCAAGTGGGCCAGGGCATCGCGGGTGAACTCAATCTGCTCCGGGGTCTTCACCCCGTTCTCTTCCGTCTGTTTGGGGATGAGGTGGCGAATAGCAATCTGGATTTTTTCCTCTTCGCTATATCCCTGGAGCTCCAGCACCTCCATGCGGTCGAGGAGCGCAGGGGGGACGGTGTCCAGAACATTGGCGGTGCAGATGAAGAGGACCCTGGAAAGGTCGAACTGCACATCGAGGTAATTGTCGCGGAAGTGGGAGTTCTGCTCGGGGTCGAGCACCTCCAGCAGGGCGGAAGAGGGGTCACCGCGGAAGTCGCGGCCAATCTTGTCCACCTCATCGAGCATGAAGATGGGGTCGCGGGTCTCAGCGCGGCGGATGCCCTGGATGATCTGGCCCGGCAAGGCCCCGATGTAAGTGCGGCGGTGGCCGCGGATTTCCGCTTCGTCGTGGATGCCGCCCAGGGACATGCGCACGAACTTGCGGTCGAGCGCGCGGGCAATGGATTTGCCCAGGGAAGTCTTGCCCACACCCGGAGGGCCGACAAAACAGAGGATGGGGCCTTTCAGTGACGGCTTCAACTGGAGGACGGCCAGGTAGTCCAGGATGCGTTCCTTGATCTTTTCCAGGTCGTAGTGGTCCTCGTCCAGAATCTCCTTGGCCTTGCGCAGGTCCACCTTGAAGTCACTGACCTTGTTCCAGGGCAGCACAGTGAGCCATTCGAGATAGGTGCGGGTGACGTGGTAGTCGGCGGCGGCGGGGGACATCTTGGCGAGGCGGTTCAGTTCGCGCGTGGCTTCCTTGCGGGCTTCTTCCGTCATGCCGGCGGCTTCGATCTTCTTGCGCAGTTCTTCGATCTCCTGCTGCTCGTCGACCTCGCCCAGTTCCTTCTGAATCGCCTTCATCTGCTCGCGCAGGTAATATTCGCGCTGGTTCTGCGTCACCTGGTCCTGAACGTCGGACTGGATTTTGGAACGGAGCTGGAGCACTTCCACTTCCCGGGCGAGTTGCCGGTTCAAACGTTCGAGGCGCGTCTTTAACTCCAGGCTCTCGAGGAGTTCCTGCTTCTCGGTGGTGGAGAGAGAGGGCAAGTTGGCGGCGATAAAGTCCCCCAGACGCCCCGGATCGTCGATGTTCATCACCACCGTCTGGAGGTCGTCCGAGAGGGTGGGCGAGAGCTGCACCACCTGCTGGAAAAGGGAGGTCACGCTGCGCACCAGCGCCTCAAAACCCGGATCCTTTTCCTTGGGCAGGCCGTCCTGGAGCGGCCGGACCTTGGCGCGCAGGTAAGGCTCCATCTGCACCGCTTCTTGCAAAGCAAAGCGCTGCAAGCCCTCCACGAAAATAAAGAGGCTCTGGCTGGGAAGTTTGATGATCTTGTGGACGAAGGCGATGGTCCCGATCTGGTAGAGATCGACGGGCTGAGGGTTATCCACCCGCGGGTCGCGCTGGGCCACCACGCCAATGAACTTCTCCTCTTCCGGAAGGTCGGTAATGAGTTTCAGAGAGCTCTCGCGCCCCACGGTTAAGGGCAAGATGGCATTGGGGAATAAAACCGTGTCGCGCACCGGCAGAATAGGCAGCTCGGTGAACTCGGTGGTCTTTCTTTGTTTAGTGGGCATCGCCCCGTTACCTCACGTTCAACGTTCCAACCCAGGGTAGGCGCATCCGGTGAATGTGCCCGCAGGCACCACCGGTGGCATTCTAACACGCAGCAGTCAGCGTGAGCTTTTTTTGGCGAGCCCTTTCGCGTGCAGGGAGAATTTGTCCCAGCCGCCCTGACGCGCCCTGGGCCCCGCCATTTGCTTTAGATGCGGTGGCGAGGGTGAATGGTGCATCGGCATGTGTAGCCCTTCCCAGGCTAAGGAGAGGACCGCGACAAAGAGCAGGGCGGTTCTATGCGTGAACCTGCGCCAGGAAGAACCGCGCGGCTTCGTCAACCATGGCGCCCAGGAAGAAGAAGGAGCTGTAGTGGGCGCAGGGATACCAGCGAATGGGCGGGCGGCCCAGCGCTTCCCAGAGTTCCAGGGTGAACTTGGGGAGAACGATTTCATCGTACAGGCCCGCCATCATGAGCAGGTTTTTCACCTTATTATGACGCGCCAGCAAGGTGGGGTTGGTGACTGCCCAAATTTTCTCCAGTTGCGGGCGATCGATCCCGGCGCGCTCGATGTCGGCTCTGACGTAGCGAGTCATCCGTCCTTCCCAGGTGACGCCGGCGCTGTTGCCGCTGGCGAGCATGGTAATTCCGGCGGGGAAGGGCTCCACCATCATCGCCAGGTGGCCGATGATGCCCCCCAAACTCATGCCGAAGAAGCCCACCTGCGGAGAGAATTGTCGAAGCCAGGGGAGGATGGCTCGCGCCTCGACGACAGTTTGCTGGAAGCTCTCGGCAGTGCGCACCACGTCGCCGGAAACCATGTACTCGCCGCTCCAACTGCCGGGGGGAGCGCGCCGGAGGTGGTAAGGCATAACCAGGAAGAGGGTTTCAATGCCGTAGCGGGCGAAGCGGAGCCCGATACGCCGGAATTCCACGGCCAGAGACCTTCGTCCCCAACCGTGAAGGATGAGCAAGGCGGGATGTTGCCGGCCGTCATTCAAGCGCAGGTGATAAGCGTAGCAGGTGTTGTTCTCCGGCCAGGGCGTGTGAACGGGGCTGGGGAAAGCGATCTCGGCGAGGCGCCGGCCGCGCAGGCGACGCTCGCTCAAGACGCGAACGTCCCTGACGGGGTCAGGGCGTAAGTAGAAAAGCTCGGGATCCTGCAAGAACTCCTCGGAGATGATGTGGCCCATGTCGCGCGTGTAGGGCGCGTGCGACACGCTCGGCGCCTTGCCGTTTAAGAAGATCTTGAAACGGTCGACCCAACGTGTGAGCGGGCGAAGGAGGAAATCCATGCGGTGGTCCCTGACACAGAAGATTCTAGCAGGAGTTTTCCAATTGCGTGCGGGAGCCGCGGCAAGGTATCTTGACCACCGGCAGGCTCGCATCAGGAGACCCGGAAGATGCTCCAGGATCTAGCTCGAACACTTCACCTTTCCCCGTCGGTGTTCTACACCATCGCCATCGCCTTGTTGCTGCTCAGCGCACTAATCCTGGGTTTTGTCCTGAACCGGCTTCTCCACCACTGGAGCAAGGAGTTTAAGAACGGTTGGAGAGAGATGATTTTTGCGCTGCTGGAGTCGCTCCCGCTGCCCTTGCTTTTTCTGGCAGCGCTCTACGCCGGGATGGAATTGCTCACCCTGCCGCGGGAGTACGAGCGGATCGGCTCCAAGCTGCTCTTCGCCCTGGTGATCCTGGTGATTTTCTATTTTCCCGCGAAAGTGCTGATCCTCTTTCTCCGTCGTGTGGGGCAGCGGGGGCCGGGCCTGGAGCGGGTGACCCAACCCGCCGTCTTTCTCATCCGGGCGTTGTTCGCCCTGCTGGCGGTCATCATCGTCCTGGAGAACCTGGGGATTTCTCTCACCGCGGTGTGGACCACGCTGGGGGTGGGCAGCGTGGCCGTGGCCCTGGCCTTGCAAGAAACCCTCAGCAACTTTTTTGCGGGTATTTATCTCATGGCCGATCGCCCCATCAGTCCCGGCGACTACATCAAGTTGGATTCGGGCCAGGAAGGTTTTGTGGTGCGGCTGGGGTGGCGTTCGACCACCTTGCGCAGCCAGTCCAATAACATCGTGTTTGTGCCGAACGCTACCCTCGCGAAATCCGTCATCACCAATTACTCGCTGCCCGAACTGCGCGTGTCCCTGAGCGTTCCCGTCCGAGTTGCCTATGGCACCCAGCCGGCGCGCGTGGAAAAGGTTCTGCTGGAGGTGGCTCAGGAGGCCGCGCGCGAGGGGCTGGAGGGTTTGCTTTCGGAGCCGGCGCCGACCGTCCGGCTGATTCCCGGCTTTGGGGATTCTTCGCTGGATTTTTCGCTTAACCTCCACGTTCGTCGATTTGAGGATCAGTACCTGGTGCAGAGCGAATTGCGCAAGCGCATCCTGGCGCGTTTCGAGAAGGAAGGAATCGTGATGCCTTTTCCCACCCGCACCGTCATGCTCGACAAGTGGTCGTGGGACCCGCCGGGCGGGAGTGGGCCGAAAACTTAGGGTCGAACTTCCACCCGTACAACTCCGCTGTCCTGCGCGTCCCCACGTCCCAACCACAGGGGATATGTTGTATCTGTAAAGTTGCATCGCCTTGCGATATTTGACAGACTCGCAGACCTTGGTTTAATCTGGAATCCTCCTATTTGGGAAGGGCTTGAAATGGACAAGAATCGAACGAATCGCGGGGCGACGTCCCGCCGGAGCTTCCTTTCTACCGTGGGAGGGATTCCGATCGTGGCGCGCCTGCTGAATTCAGAAACCATGAAGGGAGAGTCTATGCCGTTTACACTTCCACCCTTGCCGTACGCCTTCGATGCGTTGGAACCCTACGTCGATAAGATGACGATGGAGGTTCACCACGGCAAGCATCACGCCACCTATGTAACAAACCTGAACAAAGCGCTGGAAGCGGCGCCGCAACTGGCCGGGAAGAGCCTCGAGGAACTGCTGGCCAACAATTTGGCCGTCGTTCCGGAGAATATCCGGACGGCAGTTCGCAACAACGGCGGCGGCGTTATCAATCACAACCTGTTCTGGCAGGTCATGGGGCCAAAGGCCGGCGGTCAGCCCACGGGAAAACTTGCCGAAGCTATCAAGAGCAACTTCGGCGGCTTCGACCAGTTCAAAGAGAAATTCACCGCTGCCGCCCTGGGCCGCTTCGGCTCAGGATGGGCCTGGCTGGTGAGCCAGGCGGGCAAGCTCGAGATCACCTCCACGGCCAACCAGGACACCCCTCTGAGTGAGGGCAAGTATCCGGTGATGTTGCTCGACGTCTGGGAGCACGCCTACTATCTCAAGTACCAGAACCGGCGCGCGGAATACATTGCCGCGTGGTACAACGTGGTGAACTGGAACGAGGCGGAGAAGCGCTTCAACTCCGGCAAGTAAGTGAAGGAATTGCCGAGTTGGAATTTGGGCCCTGAAGTTGGGTTGGCAGGGGCGAAAGGCCCGGCCTTGGCGCCGGGCTTTTCTTTTGGTGGTCCGTTGAAGAACGAGGACAGTGACCACGGAAGGTCGACATGAAGGCCACCGCTACGTCCTGTGCAGATGCTCAAGCGCCCAGGCAGCGTGCTCGCGAATGATGGGGTCGGGATGCCGGGCGGCGCGTTCCAGCCAGGGCACAAACCTGCGGTCGCCGGAATTCGCCATTACCACGCAAAGATTGCGCAGCCAGCCGCGGTACTTGGTGCGCTTAATGGGGGAGCGAGCAAAGAGGCGGTGGAAATCGTCTTCCGTAAGCGCAGCGAGTGCTTCGAGGGGAGGATGGAATAAGGTTTCAGTCGTCGGTTGTCCGTCGCGAGTTGTCAGTTGTGATGGATGTTCAGTGGAGGGCATCCCAATCACGAGTGGCTGGAATTGCGGAAGCAACGTAGTCGCGGCTGGGCGGCGATTGTTGGTCGTGCCTTTGTCGGGTGCGACCCCCTCACCCGCCCCGACGAGTCGGGGCACCGTCTCCCCCACAGGGGGCGAGGGTCGAGAAGGGAAACCCGCTTCGTTTACACTCGGACCAAGGCTATGCGCCTGCGCCACTTCGTTGACCTCTTTGTGCTGTAAGGGACCGCTGGGGGTTTTTTCCTGACCCCTGTCACCTGACACCTGAAACCTTTCCCTCGAATTCCACGGGCAAACGTCCTGGCAGATGTCGCAACCGAAAACGTTCGCGCCGATGCGCGAACGAAACTCCTCGGGGATGGACCCGCTCAGCTCGATAGTGAAATAGGAGATGCAGCGAGAGGCGTTCATCACGTAGGGCTCGACCAGCGCTCCCGTGGGACAGGCTTCCAGGCAGCGCGTGCAGGAGCCGCAGCGGTCGGGAGCAGGCAGGTCCGGAGCAAGCTCGAGATTGACCAGCATGACGCCAAGGAAAAACCAGGAGCCCTTCCCTTCGTTAATGATGCAGGTGTTCTTGCCCATCCAGCCCATGCCCGAATGGCGCGCGAAGGCACACTCCACGACGGGTCCGGTGTCCACATAGGCGCGCGTCTCCACTCTCGGCCCCAGGTTTTCGACGGCCGCTCGAAGTTGTTCGAGTTTGGCGCGCAGCAGCCCGTGGTAATCCTGCCCCCAGGCGTAACGGGAAATCCAGGCCCGTGGACTATCGTCCGCGGCCGAAAGTCGAAATTCAAAACTCGAAACTGGCCGAGGCGCCTCCTCTCCCTGCCTGCGTTCTGGCTTCTGCTTACTGCCTACTGCCTTCTGCCTACTGCCTTCTTGAGCAGCCTGGGTTGAGTATGGATAGGCGGTGTTGTAGACCAGCCCCACACAGATGACGGACTTCGCAGAAGGCAGGAGGCTTCGGGGGTCGTCGCGCTTGGGGTTCCGGAGGTAGCGCATTTCCCCGCCGTAGCCTCGTTCCACCCACTGCCGCGAGAATTTGAGGTCTTCCCAGACTCCCAGCGGAGCGATCCCGACCAGGTCAAAGCCGATTTCGAGCGCCTTCTGCTTGACAGCCGCCGCGAGGTTCACGCCGGACATCATAGCGCGACCGGTGTGGTAGGGGCGAGGCTTGCCTCGCCCTCACGGGAGTCAGGGCGGGACCGCGGCCTGATACGCGAGTAAAGACCAGTGAGCAAAAGAGGAAAGCAGCTAGAGGGAGTGGCCTGACCAGGGGCGAGGCTTGCCTCGCCCCTACAGACCGGAAAGGTTCACTGCCACCAATTAAACTTGCCGTTGCCTTTCGAGTCGATCTCCAGCACCAGCACCTTCTCGGGTTTATCGCACTTGCAGTCAACTGTGCCCGCGTACACGGGCTGGACCTGCGCGTCCTCAGGGGGGTTCTTCACAGTGACTTGCAACACGAATTGCGCGGCGGGGTTGTTGATCTGAAGGACGCCGTCTTTCACCTCATTCGAATGGTCTTCGCCTGCCACGGCCACGGTGTAATCTTTGAGGGGTGTCATGCTGGAGTTGAGCAAGACACGAAGCAGGACATGGCAGGAAGAGCTGGCGCCGCCGGTCTGTCCGGCAGGTTGAGCTTCGCCTGATGCTGAGGGAGCCGAGGAGGAACTCGACTCGGAGGAGGGGGCTCCCCCGGCGGGCGAGAACTTGCCGGCGGTCTCCACGAGGCGCGCCACCAGGTCGGTGAGAGCGCGCTGGGTGGCTTTGCCGAGCGCGGTCTTCGAGAAGTCCGCGCTGCCCATGTCCATCGAGCCGTAGCTGGTGCTGAGGTTGGGAGAGATTTTTCCTTCGTGGTCTTTGCCGGTCACCCGCAGGGAAGCCAGCTTCTGGCCACGGCCTACGTCCACGATATCCGCCTGCAAGACCACGGTGGCATCCTGGCTGCGACTCTGGCTGCTGACGCTTACCCCGCCGAAGCTGGGCCCGCTGAAGCCGCTGTCCTTTTCCTCGACGTCCGCCTGGAGCACCGACCCCATGACCGCCAGGTCGCTCTTGTAGTACTTCCCGAGCTTCACGGCATAGGGGATGTCGACTTCGGTCTGGTCGGGATTGTCGCCGCCCAGCTTCATCATGCGGGGCGTGAGGCTGCTGCCGTTGAGCATGGCGGCCTGTAACTGCTTGGCCAGGACATCCTTCAATTGCCCGCCGTATTCGCCGCCACTCATGTCCTGAAACGGCAGCAGGCCCACGCTATAGGTGGGGGTGGGAGCGCTCGGCGCCGCGGGCTTCTTCTCTTTGGCCATTCCTGAGCCCGCCAGAGCCAGGACCAAAACGAGGCTGCTGGAGATTCGATGAGTTAATCGCATTTCGATGCCTCCCGTGTTTCCGCGAAATTTCCGCTCGAGTACAGGTTAATCAATCCGTGATATTGCTGGCTGCCCAGACGGTGGTGGTCACGCCAGCCTTGCCTCCCTTGGAGCAACCACCTCCCACTTTCATTCCATCGACTTCGTGACTTCCCGAAGCCTCCGCGCTCCCTTTGCCCATAACCGAGAAGCGCATGCCGATTCCGCAGCGGCTATTGACCATGAGCTTCAGGGAGGGCTCGAGTCCGCTCTTGGCGGCGAGGGCGCCCAGTTTTCCTCCCGGCCCTTTGGCGCTGGCGCCGACGCTGAAGGTAAAAGTCTCATCACCACTGATGGGATTGCGCTCGTTGGAGAATCCCAGCATCCCGGCGCTCATTCCTGCGCTCATCTTGCCGACCTCGGTTTCAAATCCCGTGGCGCAGCCGGATTTGGCTTCGAGCTGCATCATCTTCTGGAGTTCTCCCGGCTTGCCGTAGTTGGCGCCGGCAGTGAAACCGAGCATCCCCAAATCCATCCCCACGCTTGCCTCGGTGCGGCTCACGGAGACCGACGCCCCTCCCGCCTTGACCCCTACGCTGCTGACTCCTTCCTTGTCCGCTCCCACTTGCACCGGTCCGGCATCCACCTGGAGTGAGACGTCCTGGCCGTTTCCCTCCACCTTGACGGGGCCAGCGCTGAGGTTGCACTTGACCTCATCCAGTTTGGCGGTGGGCTTCACCTCCACGGGCTTCTCCTGGCAATAGATTTTGCACCCTTTCACCATTTCGAACTTGGTGTTGGTCTTGTAAATCAGGGTTTCGTACTTCATGCCGCTGAAAGCATTGGTGTTGCCGCCTTCCATGGTCCAGTAGCTGCCTTTCTTCCCGATCTGCAGGATGCCGGGCTTGGCGGGGTCGTTGACGGGCGGAGGAAAGACGTTCCACCCGTAAATCTTCTGAAACATGTACACGTTCAACAGGTACATGGGCTTCTCGGGTCTCCCCCCAATGTACACGGTGCCGCTGGGCGTGACGACGCCTTCCACCTTGAATTTGCGAGTTCGATATCCCCCCGGGAAGGTGGCGAAAAAGCCCCCGGGCGGCAGGGGCAGGGGCAACATCATGGCCGCATAATTGTCCGCCTTGCCGTAAAAGACATAGAGGGCTTCGCCTTCGCCATGGATTCGTCCGTCCTCGCCGACGTCCAAGCTGAGCTTCTGGGCATAGTGGCAGATGTTTTCCTTCACCTGCGTCATCGAAAGACCTTCACCGAATTTGCGGGTGCGGTGAATGCAGCCCGTCGCCTTGTATCCTTCCCAGTGGCCAACCCACTCCGCGGCGTTGCGGCTCACCTCTCTCAATGGCTTGGGATTGGAAGGAAACTCGTAAGGCTTGGGCGGCTTTTGGTCATTGGCGCGATCGCGCTTGCCGATCTGGCCGATGATGGAAGAATCGGGGTCGGCCTCAGGGGCGTTTTCCATCCCCTCGTCCTCGTTGCCTTTCGGAGGCTTGATTTCCGGCCCATTGGGTTCATCCGGCGGGGGTGGGCCCTCTGGACCAGGCGGTCCTTCCGGCTTGGGTCCTGGGCCCTCTTTGTCTCCCCCGCTCTTCCCGGACCCGGGATGCAGGATGGCCAGAATACCTTTCTCCATGGCCTGGTCACAGAATGGCCTTGCTTCCCCCGCGCGCTTCTGGGCATGAAGAATCTTGCACAGGCTCCACAAGTACTCCGGCTGGGGATCGGCCGCCACCGCCAGCCGCTCGGCCAGCTCGGCTTCATCCAGTTTCCCCATCTGATAATTGGTGTAGGCAAGGTTGTTGAGGATGATCGGGTTGCCCGGAGCCGAGGCGCGCGCCGCCAGCAGCAGTTGGCGCGCATTGGCGTACTCAGCGTCCAGGCTCAGCGCGTGGGCCAGGTTATTCAGGGCTTGTGGGTCTTCGGAAATTTTGGCGGAATGAGCCAGCGCCCAGATAGCCTCCGGGATGTGCCCGGCCGCATTCACGGACGTTCCCACCCGCAAATATTGCTCCGCCTCGTCCTCACGCGGAGTTATGGACCGCTGAAGGATGCTGCGGACTTTGGGGGGAATCTCCCGTTCTGCCTCCTTCAGGATCTGGTCAATCAAGGGCTGAATGGACTCGGAAGCTCGGTTCACTTTTTTGGGCGCCAGCCACGAGGAAGTCCCCGGCCCGCTGCTGAGCAGCTTGAACGGCAGGGTGACCGCATCGCTCCCGAATTCGACCTTTCCGTTGGCAACGAACTTCCCCAGGCGCGGCAAGACGAAACGCTTGAGTGTTCCCGCCTGATACTCATAGGTGCCGCTGTCGGTGTAAAGCGGTTGGGGGGGAGTGGAAACCAGCACGGCGCTGCCAGCGGAAAACGTCAGCATGATTTTGACGTTCTCGGGCGCCGGTTTGCCGTCGGAATCTTTGAGGAAGGTGTAGGCGCCTTCCAGGCTGTCGCCTTGCTCGGGGCCAATCGCCTGTGCAGCCGCTAAGTCTGCGCGAGCCGCGACGCCCAACGCCAGGACCACCGCTAAAGCAAGGAGGGGACGGGCGCCGCGCCGGCGTTTCCCGCCGGGTGATGGACGATGCTCAGAGTCTGATGCGGGAGGGATGCTCAAGTTCAGTTTACCAATTCCCCCAGGCTTACCCTGCCCGGCAGAGATACAGCCGCGGCCCACCCGGTGGCGCGGCCATGGCTACAAGCGCTCAGCGCCTGGGAAATCCAGGACCTTCGAAAGCCGATGGTCTGGATCTCTGCTTGGCCCTAAGAGAGGGATTCTATGCGCCTGGACTGAGGGTGTCAATCCGCGCGCGTTGCGTGGAATTGGAAAGGTACATCGTATCCCCCCTGTGGAACTGAAGTGTGTGAGTGAGAAGCGGATGAGGGAATTGGCTGCCTTGGTGGGGGGGACCAAGGCAGCCACGCCAAGCGAGTAACCCCCATGGGTGCCCATCCCCGCAGGGGCGGGGTGAAAAACTGAGGTATGCCATAGGCCTGACTTGCAGCAATCATGTATGTGGTCTAACGACCATCAATGGATCTCATAACGCATTGATTTCTAAGCACGTTTCCGATCCCGTTTAACCGACATTTTGTACCTTATAGCCCACAAAAGCGACATTTCGCCGGAAAGTCCTTAACCCCGCGCGCGCTGCCCCTTACCATCTTCCCGCGAATCTCAAGGGGCAGTAACGCGCTGTTGCGTCCTGTCATTTGAAGGTTGGTTGCGCGTCAAGAAGGGAACCCTCATCGCCCTGAATGACGCGGTGGTTCGCAATAACGCCGGAAGAGAGGAAGAATAACCATGCCGAGAATCCGAGGCCAGCGGCTCATGAAGTACGTGGATCAGGCGGTCTCATCCACGGCGAGCGTCGCCTTCCATGCCATCCAGTTCTTCAACAAATATAATCCGCGTCCCACGTTCACTCCCAAGTGGTCGGACAAGCCGCTCTTGAAGTCCTGGCAAAAGACCAAGCCGCCACTGGGGTGGCCACGCCAGACCGACTCGCTCTGCCCGGAATGCGTCAAGGAAGCGCGCGAGAAGATTATCAGCGCCGCGCAGGATTGGCAGACGCTCTTAACGGAGAAGGTGGGCGAGATCAAGGCCAACATCATTGAACGGGACGGGCAGGTCTGGATGGTGAAAGACTGCCCGCGGCATGGCCACTGCGAAGATATGATGGCCGTTGACGCCAAGTTCCTGGCGTGGATCGAGAAGAACTTTCCGGGCCGCGATATTCGCGCCCACAACGATGAGGGTCTGCACGACCACGGTTCCAGCTCCATCCAGCACGGCCGGGGGTCGGTCCTCACCGTGGACCTCACCAACCGCTGCAATATGATGTGCGACCCCTGCTTTATGGACGCCAACCAGGTGGGTTTCGTCCACGAACTGAGCTGGGAAGACATCAAAGAAATCCTCGATAACGCTATCAAGATCAAGCCGCGGCGGCAGATGTCCGTGCAGTTCTCGGGCGGCGAGCCGACCGTGTCGCCTTATTTCATTGACGCCATCCGCTACGCGCGCAAGCTGGGATTTAACAGCGTGCAGGCGGCCACCAACGGCATTGAGTTTGCCAAGAGCAAGGAGTTCTGCCGGCGCGCCTTCGCGGCGGGCCTGCGCTACGCCTACCTGCAGTTCGACGGCATCGGCAACGACGCGAACAGCCACCGCCAGGTGGGCAACCTGTTCGACGTGAAGCTGCGCGCCATCGAGAACATGCATGAGGCGGGCATTGAGATCATCCTGGTTATCACCATCGTCAACCACCTGAACAACGACCAAGTAGGGCCCATCGTCAACTTTGCGCGCGAGAATCCCAAGAAGATCGCCTTCGTCGCCTTCCAGCCGGTCTCCTTTACCGGGCGCGATGAAGACATCACCCCGCAGCGCCGACTCCGCCAGCGCTACACGCTTTCGCACCTGGCGCGAGACGTGCAGAGGCAGACGGGCATCACGGAACCTACGCGCGACTGGTTCCCCATCTCGCTGATGGGCGCCTTTGCCGACTTCGCGGACGTGGTGCACGGTCCGGATGCCCAGTGGGGCCAGGTGAGCTGCGGCTGCCACCCCAACTGCGGGGTGGGCACCGCCCTCATGATCAACAAAGAGACCAGGGAGTGGGCGCCGGTGCCCCAGTTCCTGGATGTTCCTCAGCTTGTGAAAGACATGCAGGGAATCACCGACGCCGGGCGAGGCAAGTGGTTTTCCAACTTCCTGATGGGACTGGCGCTGCTGAAGAACTACAAACCCATGAAAGCTCCCAAGAGCCTGGCCTTGATCGACCTGCTGAAGAAGTTCGACAAGTCCTTCGCGCTGACGGGCGAGGCGAAGGCCAAGCAGAAGTACGGCGCCTCGGGTCCCGAGCGCACTTATGAGGACGCCCTCAAACGCCGCTCGGATCCCTGGAACTTCCTCTTCATCGCCGGCATGTGGTTCCAGGACCTGTTCAACTACGACTTCCGGCGCACCGAGATGTGCATCATCCCTTACGCCACGCAGCAGGGTGAAATCTCCTTCTGCGCTTACAACACCGGCATCGGCTGGCGGAAGATCATCGAGAACATGCACAAGAACGCCACCGTCGCCGAGTGGTACAGGACGCACGGCAAACACGAGATCTACGCCAAGGGCAAAGAGGTTGCTCTGGACACCACCCGGCATTCTCTGTTTGTAAACGCTCAGGATGCTGCCCGGGTCCGCAAGGTGGAGCACGACATCCCGATCACTGCCGCGGAAGAAGAAAAGGCGCGCCGCAAGGCCGCCTGGGAAGCGCAACAGGCTCGCCAGCTCTACGAAGAGCTGGTGCTCAGGAAGCCCAAGGCGGAATTGGTCCAGATTGGTGGTCTTACCGACAAGCCAGCCGAGGAGAAGGTTACCGCCTGATCTGCCACGCCTGAAGATATCGAGACGGGCCGTCCGCAAGGGCGGCCTTTTTTGTTTGAGGGGAGGCGTGTAGCATTTCGGACTCCCGCCTGGCGTTGGGAGGGAACGGGGCGACTATTTCTGCGCGGGCAGCAGCTCATCCAGTTCGGGCATGTGGCGGCGCACCAGTTCGATTTGTTCCGGCGTGAAGAGCGTATTCTTCCAAACCTCACCGAGTTTCTGTGTGGCCTGGAACTTCTGGCGGGCGGTAGCGCCGGGGTTCTGGAGCACCCGCTTATCATCAGGTTGCGAAGGACCTTGAGTGCCCCCAGGCGAGGCCCGCCGTCGTCAGCAATCAAGCGAGCATCGAAGAGCCTGCCCCAAGCTGTTTCCAGTCGGGGAACGTGGTGAAGCACGGATCGACGAATGTCGCTGTTCTTACACTGTTAGCGCGCCTTCCAGTTTTCGCACGGGTTCGCCTGGACGCTGCCAGACCCAGGGAGTGAAATCGTCGGCTGCTAATGTTCTTAGGGTTGATGGGAGATGTCCGTCAGGGGCGCAAGTCGTAAAGTGGCGCAAAGCTCTCTCAAGCGGTCCTGGCTCTCCTGGTCAATAGTGAGGAATCTGAGCCCGGCACGACCCTCTTTGCTTTTCCAGAGCACTTTCGCTTGAGCTCGGATCTCTCCGCCCCGCCATTCGATCTTCACATCGCAGGTCTCCTCAACTTTCGGAGTAATCGGGCTCTCCGCGCAGCAGCCGCTGACGCTGATGTTGACGACGATGACTTCTGAAGCAACCCCTGTCGCTGCCTGCGACAGGTGAGCCTTCACACCAAAGAGGTAGCGGGGTACCTGCCGGCGGTTCTTCATCGGTCGGGAGTGTAGTCTTCTTTGCATACGAATGCAAGGCGGACCCAGCCATCGTGAAATTACCAATCCCGCAATAGACCGACAAGATATAAATGTTGCGGAGCCACGATTCTGGCCGGGCGGCCACAAGGTGCGCAAGGCGATACGCTCATTCCGGCGGCGTCTGCCCAGGCATCTGGACCGCCAAAATGGGAGGGACAGTTTATCCCCGGTTCTTGGCTTGCGGACAAGGCGGAGTTCTCCTCGAACTCCGCGGCTTTGGGTTGGTCATCGTGCCCCGCCGCCTTTGTTACCTCCGACGAAAGGCTTTTAGACCTCCCTGGACGGCCTGAAAGGCCGCTGAGCTTGCCAATTGGCCTTCGCCGAGGGTGCTGAGCAACGCAGGTCACGCGGCGGCTGCCAGACCCCCGGCCCGGCGCCAGGGAGATGAATTTGCCTTTTTGAAACCCACCCGGCACCAAAATGTGCTATACTACCTCTGCAATTTGTAGTTGTGATCCGACGAGTTCACCATCAGCCACAAGAGCGCCAATCCTGGTCTCTGTTCGCTTTTGCGACCCGCGGCTTTACAGCGGATCGTCGGGCTTCCCCCGCCGCTACCGTCCCCACAAATTGCTAAATCAACAAAGAAGGATGTTGTTTCAAAATGAAGGAACAAGGAACAGTAAAGTGGTTCAACGCCGCCAAGGGCTACGGGTTTATCCAGCGCGAAAGCGGTGACGACGTGTTCGTGCATTTCTCGGCCATCCAGGGTGACGGATACCGCTCCCTGGATGAGGGCGCCCGAGTCAGCTTTGACGTCCGCAAGGGCCCCAAGGGCTTGCAAGCGGAAAACGTCGAACGTGTGTAATTGGAGGGGGCGGCCCGCAAGGGCCGCCCTCACTTGGAGGATGAAACAGCTTGAAGACTCTCTGTGGGCCGTCGTCCGTAAGGCATTGCTGACAATGCTCTCAATGGTTTCGATGTTTTCACGTGGCCTTTGGCGCGGTCACTTCGATGGCGCTTTTGGCCGGGACTACTTAATCGAGAGGTAAACCATGAAACTGAAAGCCGGGCAATACATTCGCCACACCAAATACGGCTGTGGCACGATTGTGGAACGCGACGACGAGCGCACCACGGTGGATTTTGACAACGCGGGGCTGAAGAAGTTTCTTACTTCCATCGCCATCTTCGAAGTGGCCGAGGGCGAGGCTCCCAAGAAGAAGCCCGCGGCCCGCCGGCGGCGGGCCAAGGCTCACGCCCAAGTCCAGTAAGTCGGTCTTTCTGACACGACACCGGGGAGGCAGGAAGAGATCCTGGTTTCGAGGCTAAGGTTCCATTTAGCGCTGACTTCAGTCTCCGTCTGGGAGGAACGCAACACCCGCTGCACTCTCCTTAGCTGGAAGCGCCGATGGCAGATAGCACAGTTTTGCTCGGTTCCGAGCCGCGGGTTGGCGCGCGCGACCAATTTGCCTACGGGGAAATGTCTTTCCTGATCGGCGTTCACTTGGCTGCGCTCGCCGCTGTCTGGCATACGAACTGGTGGGCGGTGGGGGTCTGCCTCCTCTTGCACGCGGTGTTCGGCGGCCTAGGCATCTGCGTGGGCTATCATCGCCTGCTCACTCACCGTTCGTTCAAGTGCCCGCCGTGGATCGAATACACTCTGGCTCTCCTCGGGTCATTTTCCCTGCAAGGCAAACCCACCGATTGGGTGGCTCAGCATCGCAAGCACCACCAGTTTCCCGACGAAGCGGGAGATCCCCATAACGCCCGCCGGGGTTTCTGGTGGAGTCACATGCTGTGGATGTCCAGGATACCCTCGCGGGAAGGCATGCGGGAACTCCGCGAGCGCTACGCTCCGGACTTGCTTCGCCAGCCCTTCTACCGCTTTCTGGACCACCTTTACGTCTTCCCCACCATTGTTCTGGGTGCACTTCTCTATGCGCTGGGAGGCTGGGCTTTCCTGGTGTGGGGCATCTTCGTGCGCCTGGTTCTCACTTATCACTGCACCTGGCTGGTAAACTCCGCCGCCCACACCTTCGGCTACAAGAACTTTGACCTCGACGACCTCTCCACCAATTGCTGGTGGGTGGCTCTCCTGTCCTATGGCGAAGGCTGGCACAATAACCACCACGCCTTTCCCACTTCCGCGCGGCACGGGCTGAGGCCCTGGGAGATCGATCTTTCCTATGGGTTTATCCGCTTGCTGAAAGCCGTTGGGTTGAGCCGCGATGTGCGCACCCCACCCGCGGAAAAACTCAAGTTCAACACCTGCCGGGAAATTCAGACCACTTGACCCCCGGATGCAGCGGCGTCCTTTGTAACGCGACGTTCGCCCTGTAACGTTGCGCCATTTCGGGGAGCTTGCAGGGGCGGCTCGCGAACCGCCCCTGCGAATTTTTTTCGTGCCCAGACCCCTGACCTCGAATCCCCAGCCTCGGCAACGGAAAGCCGACGCTCCTAGACCGCCGCTATAGAAAATGCCCACCTAAAGGCGGCCGCTACTCCAGCAGCAAGACCACCGCATCCTGGTACGGCACGGTGAGCTGCACGGCGTTGTTCACGACGGGCCGGTGGGCTTGGCTATGGAGGTCGGTAGCCTTCTGGTAACGCGTCGGCAGCTTGATGCTGGCGGACTGATCCTGCGGCGTGTCGTTGAAGATCACGAGCAGACTGCGCTTTTCGCCTTCCACCAACCGTGGCCGTACCTTGCCTGCGCTGAGGGGCGGCTTCACGACCTTAGTGATGATGGCGCGCAGCAGCTCGATGCCACCGTCACTCCCCGCGACGATGCTGGCGCCCAGGTTCGTGCCGAAGTAATAGACCTGCCCTTTGCCCACCTTCTTCATCGCCGCCACGGTCATCTCCTGGTATTTACCGATGGGGGTGGCAGAAGTGATTTCGAGCGGCGTGAGGTACGTATGTCCTTTCACCCGCGCCGCAATCGGCGCGCTGAAGACAATCTCCGGCTGGTAGTAAAGGCGGTCGGAAGCAGGCACATCCTTCGGTGGCTTCTGCTGGTTCACCCAGAAGCTTTCTCCTTCCCGATAGCCAAATACCTGGTCGAGCCCAAAGGGCGGCACGACGGGGTTGTAGTAAAACTTCTCGTCAAACAACCCGAAGCCCGTTTCGGTAATGAGCGTCCCACCTTCTTCGACAAACCGCCGCAACTGCTCGCAAGTCTGCTTCTTTCCGACTAAGTGCCAGGGCGCGATGATGACCTTATAATCAGTCTTACCCAGGCTGGCCGGCTCGATGAAGTCGGCCCAAAGATCCATGTTCCAGACCGCCTTGTAGTAACCCTGGAAAGACGACGTCGAGGGGTTTTCGTCGCCCGCCGCGGCATAAGTCAGCAGAGCGTTATCCTGGTCGGTGAGGATGGCCACCTCGGGTCTGGGCCGGTGATCCTTGATGATGTCCCAGTGCTCCTGGATGAGGCGATGGTTCTTGGCCGCTTCCTTGGAGCGCTCGGTCGAACTGCCGCTGCGCGCGACCAAACCGTATCCCGTCGCTTCACGCCCCGTCCCTTCCGCCTGGTAGTTCCAGTAGATGATGCCCTTGGCGCCCGTTGCCACCGCCAGCCAGTTGTAGATGCGAATGTCCCTCGCCCGCATCTTGGGGCTGCGCCACAAACCTTCGTTCCCGTGGCCGCCCTGCAATTCCGTCAGATAGAAATCCTTGCCGGCGGCGTTCGACCGGGTGATCTCATATTTGGCGGCGCCGTGATAGATGAGGGGGAACTGCCAGCGGGGGAAGAGCGACATGCCCCACACGTCCAGCAGTTCCGCTAGCCGCCAGGCGTTGGTGCCCGTGGTGACACAGCCGTCCACGGGCGGGTGGTGCGCGGCGTGGCTTTCCATAATGTGGTGAGGGTCAGCCGCCCGCGCCGTCTCCACGCGGAACTTCATCTCCCGCGTGCTGCGCTCGATCATGAAGCGCCGCCAATCCACCCAGTCGGCGTAAGTGCCCAGGGCGCGCGGCGGGTCGATGGCCTGCCAGTTCGGATAGCGCCGCGTCCACGCCTCGTTCAGGCCGTCGAGCGAGCCGTACTTCTGCTCGAGCCACTTCTGAAACGCCTCGATGGTCTTCTGGCAGTAGCAGAACAGCAGTTCCTGCGGCTCGGCCCAGATGTTCCGCGCCCAGGCAGGCTCGATGTGCGGCTCGTTCCAGCAGTCGTAGCCGTAAAGCGCTTGGTGCGGCGCCACGACTTTGACCAGTTCCTGGATGTAGCGCGCCCCCGCCTCCCGCACCGGCTCCCAATCGACGCACAGCCCCGGCCAGCCGCCCGTGACGTTGTTTGGACTGCCCTGGATACGCACCGGCTGCCCTCGAGCATCCGTGAAGCGCGCGCCGGGATACTTCTGCTCCAGCCACCAGGGCGCCAGCTCGAACATCAGGCCCGCCATCACCTTCAGCCCGAATTCGTCGCAGTAGTCCATTACCTCTTCGACTTCGTCGAAGATCCACTTGTCCGGCTCGGGATTCACGTAATCCCAGTTCGGCCAGATGCGGATGATGTTGAACTTGTATTCCTCGGCAATGGTCTTGAGCATCTCGCGCCGCATCGCCCGCGGCGGATTGGGCGGGCGGAAGAATTGTGTGCCGTAGAAAAATTGCATGGTGCGCGTTGGCGGCGAGCTTGCCGCCCCGACCGCCTTCCCCGGCCCCGCAAAGATCCGCAATCCGCTCCAGGCCAGGCTGAGGCCCGCCGCAGCGCTCTGGATGAATCTTCGACGCGATGCTGGCATGGGAATTCTCCTTTCAACATTCGTAGGGACGCATGGCCATGCGCCCCGCCTACAGGCAGGACCTGCGCGGACACCCTCCGCCCCTACGAACCCCGCTTCCGCGGGGAAACCAATGTTGGAATGTCTCGCAATAAACCCCTGGCGTCAAGAAGACAAATACTCCCCGGATCTGAAGAGACAGCCCGGTGGGCCGTCTCCACGGCCCCCCCCCAGCCTGGGGGGAAATCTCTGCTCGGCAATGCATGGGTAGTGGGTCAGTTTGAAGATCGTCGCCGGTTTCCCAGATTCGGACTTCGGGGGAGTCAGGGGTTGCACTTCTACGAGTAGGGCGTTATCCGGCCCAGTGGCGCCCCGCTGCTCAGAAAGTGTGTAGCGCGGACCTGATTTGTAGGTCCGCGGTTCGCTCACCGAGAAAGCCGTAGACCTGAAGTGCAGGTGTGCGCTACCTCACTCGGGCGGAACCAGTGTTCGGCTTCTGCGGGGCCCTAGAGTCTGTGTGATAACCGCCTGCTGTAGCGGCGGTCTATGACCGCCGGCGTTGATTATCAATGATTTCGCCGCTCACAGAGCGGCGTTACAGTGGCCACACTTCGGCGGTTGAGACGGGGTCTATGGTGTGGGAAAATTGGCTGTGTAGCACGGGCGTCTCGCCCGTGGGGACATGTATCCAGAATCCACGGCCGGGACGGCCGTGCTACGAGAGAAGTGGGTTCGTCCTGCCGAGAGTCCCGGCCTGGCGTTATGAACAACTCCTCCCGTGACAGTCGGTCACCGTTGGGACTCTTCCCTGGCCGCCCGGCTCCGGGGCTATAGGACCGGGTGGTGCCCGTATCAGGCGAGACACGGAGGATTAGGCGAGGCCACCGGCCGGCCTAAGAAGATGGAGGCAAAATGCATGATAGATCATAAGTGGGCTTATAATGAGAACTTATCCCCACCGCAATCGTGGGCGTGCTTGGTCTTCGGCCGCACGCCATGGCGGTTTAGGCGGATCGGCCTAAACAAGAGTTAGACCCACGCTGATTTGTCTCTCTCGAGGAGAGAAATACCTGGAGAGATCCAATGAAGCTCGGAGCAAAGACGCGGTTTTTTTCAGACCTGTACGATTCGGTATCCCAGCGCGCCTATCCAACGTTTCTGGGATCTCGTGACGCTCGTCAAGCCGCTTTTATTGGACGCCTGAGGCTTGACTCGTTGCTGTCGCGGACCGTTGTTCTAACGGACGCGCAATTACTCGATGGTGCCTTCTTCATTGACGTCGACAAAGACCACTTGGTCGATAGCCTAAAGCGCGACGAGAGCGATGACGCGTTGCCGATCGAGGTTCGGTCTCGGTGTGATCAACTAAACCGTGCTTTGCTTGGGCTCGTTAAGGGGCTTCAGCCGCGAGACACTCTTGTCGGCTTCCAATTCTCATCAGTGGCCGATTCGGCAATCCGGAGTGAGCTCGCGAACCGATTGGCAGAGACTCCTTCTTCAAAGGTGACGCGGTGGAATCAAATTCCTGGCCTTCTGCGTAAATACGGCTTAGATCCGACCGAAGCGGAGCGACTCGCGAAGGCATGGACGGAGTTGCTGAACTTGGGTCGGCGTAACGTCCTTCACGTCGTTCCGTGGCATGGGTCGCCGAAACTCGATCTAGGCGAGGCAAATGACCTCCGGGAGCTTCTACGCAGCCCGCAGCGTTGCGAGGACCACATTTGGCGCCTTTGGAACCAGCCTACATTACGAAGTACAACATTCCTCCAGCTTGATGATTGGGCACCTAAGGACGACGATGAGGCTCATGATCGATGGCAGATTGTAAGGTGGTACAACGCCGCCTATAATCAGGGTCTCGCCGAACAGCATGGGTGCCTGTCCAACTACGAGTCAATCTATCAAAACCTGATGCCGTTTGACCCTATGGGGAAAGACCTCCAAGTGCTTATGCTGCGTAGAGACGTACCGGAATTGGAAGTTCGTAGTAAGTTGTGTGCTGAACTTCCTGCTGGGGTAATCGAAGGTCTTGGGCGGCTAGAGTCTAATCACTACCGCGCTTTGATAAAGAACAACGGCCAGTACCTAGAAACATGGTGGGCAACGGGCGATACCGAGTCACTCAAGCGGGCCATCTCTCCGTTCATCGACCTTGCTTATTCCCACCGGCCTCACTTTGACATTCGTGAGCTCGGCCGAGTCGCTGTCGTTCCGGTACCGGTGCGGATCGGATATCGCGCCATGCTTGCCCTCGCCACCGGTGCTGATCCGATAACTTCCGCCCTGTCAGTCCTGTCAGTTGGCGCGGTAGGGGCAGCCAAGGGGGCTGCCCACTACACCATCATGTACCTTTACGAACGATACACGGCTGCGCGCAAGACACAAGACATCTGTCAACGAATTATCGAGATCGCTCGAAAGAGGACCAATTATGACGACCAAGATTGAGCGATGTGAAGAAGTGCTGGTCTACTCCGATCAGCAAAATCCCTGGGTACGTTTGTACTTTGACCGTGTTCGTTGGCCCAATGGTCGTTTGGGGCGCTACAACCGAGTCGTCGAAGTTGAGAGCAACACTGGTGTAGCAGTCCTCCCAATCGCGGGATCTCTGGTGGGTCTAGTCCGGCAGTATCGCTATCCGGTGGATCAGGAAGTTTGGGAGATTCCTCGGGGATTCTGTGACTCGGATGACGCGGAGGCCAACGCGCTCCGTGAGCTCCATGAGGAGACGGGTTTGCCCGCGCCCAGGCTGAAGAATCTTGGCCCCATACATCCGAATTCGGGAGTGCTTGCAACTACAGTCTTTCTGTTCGCTGCCTTGTACGATGACGCGGTCCCATCTTCCCCTACCGATCCGGCCGAAATCAGTGAATTTCGGTGGGTTTCTTCGAGCAAGGCGTTGACCGACGCAACATCAGGACAGATCAAAGACGCATTCACGCTGGCCGCACTCTTCCGAGCACTGAGGAGCGGGCTACTGAACGGGTAGGCAAAGTGGGGAGCAACCCGTGGGTCTAACACGCCATGCAGAGGGGGCGCTGCGGCCTCGCGAGCGCAGCGGGCGAGTTTCGCGCGTTAGGCGCAGCGTGTCCCACGCCGCTCCGCGGGAATCGTGGTAGCGTCGCGTTGATCTCTCTGCCCGGTACGGCGTTGATCCTTCGGCTTCGCTCGGGATTTCGGCAGCGGGCTCGGACGCCCGCTAAATGCCTCAACTCCGATGAACGCGCCTCTTGCAACGGGCGTTATGAAGCGGTAGTATCTAGCCCATGACGGATAAGCAGGCCGTGATAGACGCTCTCCAGCGGCTCCCGGAGGACGCCTCGCTCGAGGAAATCACCGAGGAGTTGCGCATCATGGCGTCCATCCGGCGGGGACGGGCAGACATTGCCGCAGGCCGCACCAAGACCCAGGAGGAAGCAGAACGTTTGCTTGAGTCTTGGGCCACGGCATGGACTTCAAGATAATCTGGTCAAACGCGGCGATTGCGGATCTCCAAGACATCTGCTCTTACGTCGCCCAGCATGACCCGCAGGCAGCCGGCCGGATCGGGCGGGGCATACTCGACCACGTTCGCATCCTAGCGTCTTTTCCATTCATTGGCCCCACCTATCCGCGCGGCGCGAGAGGAACATTGCGGGAGATCGTCTTTCGTTCTTACCGCATCTTCTACGACGTCAGCGAGGAGTCCCTCAGTGTCGAGATTCTCCACGTCTGGCACGGCGCACGTGACGAACCGGCGTTTTGAATGGCCTAACCATGCGATGCACGCGAGCGTAAAAAGCGCGCCGCGCGATCGCTGTGGTTAGGCGCAGCGTGTCCCACACCGCCCCGCTGGAGTCCTGGTAGCGCGGACCTGATTTGTAGGTCCGCGGTTCTTTCAGCAAAAAAGCCGCAGACCTGTAGAGCAGGTCTGCGCTACACGCCTCCGATGAACGCGCCTCCCGTCGACAGGGCCAGTAAGTAGCCACGGCACGGTTAATGTGCCGTGGGCTTTTCACATTCCTTACGAACCCACGGCATAAAGACCATGCCGTGGCTTGTATCTTGGTCAGCGATGTTAGAAAACAGTCTCCGATGGGTATTCGGGGTTTCGGGGAGGCCGGCCGTGGCTGAGGCCCAACGTCGAGTTGCGAGCCTGTCTGGTAGATCGGCCCCCCGCCCTCTTCTCCCAAGCCGAGGAAGAATCTGCGGCCCCCGTCGGCTGACGGGGAAGCCTGCGTTTGCAAGCCCGACTGGAGAGGGTTCAGGGTCGGGGAGCCGAAGCCTCAGCCTATCAAAGGAGACTCCCATGAACAACTCTAACAACTCTGTCCTCGCTTTCCACCCTTGTGGCATCGAAGTCAGTCAGCTCATCTTGGTGCTGAGGTTGCGTAGTCACGACCACGATGAACCGCTGCGCGAGTTTCCCAACACTCGCGAGGGACATCAAGCTGTCCTGCGCGTTCTAGAGCGCTCCACCCGCCCGGTGCGCGTGGTCTTGGAATCGACCGGGCTCTACGGCCTGGACCTGGCCTTGGCCTTGCATCAGGCGGGGGTGGCGGTGATGGTGGCCAACCCTCGTGCCGTGCGCCATTTCGCTCACGCCCTGCTCCAACGCAGCAAGAACGATCGGCTGGACGCTCAGGTGCTGTGCGAGTACGCCGCGCGCATGCCTTTCCAGGCCTGGCGTCCTCCTTCGGCCGCGGCTCTGAAGCTGGTGGCGGTGGCGCGCCGCCTGGAGGCGCTTACCGACATGATGGCGGCGGAGAAAAATCGCCTGCATGCCGCCTGCCTGTCGGAGGCGCTTCCGGCGATCATCCGGCGTGACATCGAGCGCAGCATCCAGACTCAACAGCGCGCCATCCACCGGCTGACTCGCGCCACGCTGGAGTTTATCCTCAGCGATGCGGAGCTGGCTCGCCGTTATCAGTTGCTGCTCTCCATTCCCGGCTTCGGCGTGACCAGCGCCGTGCACACCCTGGCCGAACTCACCCTGCTGCCCGCCGACATGGACGTCCGCCAGTGGGTCGCCTACGCCGGCCTCGATCCGCGCGAATACACCTCCGGGACTTCGGTCCACAAAAAAGTGCGCATCTCGAAGGCCGGCAATAAACACTTGCGTCGCGCCCTCTACATGCCCGCGCTGGTCGTCGTGCGGCATGATCCGCATGTCCGCGCCTACTATGAGCACCTCCTGGCGCGCGGCAAAACCAAAATGCAGGCCCTGGTCGCCACCATGCGCAAGCTCCTGCACGCCATCTTCGGCATGTTCAAACACGATCAACTTTTCGACGGCCAGAAGGTCTATGCTGCGCTGGACGTCTCTGTGCCCACACCTCAGGAGGTCCTATGCCCTTAAATAGATCTCCCGCTTTACAATCAAGAGAGAATCTACCTGCTACCCGCTAAAGACGGTGGGATTAAACCAGGCAGATGGGACTAAAAGCGCGAGACCATGATCTTGGCCAGCTCGCGCAGCTTATCCTGAGACAGGTAGAACTGGGGGTGGGAGCTGCTCGCAAACGTCGTCAGCGAGACGCCGGTATTGGCCTTAAGGAACCACAGTAAGTAAGGCTGCGGCTTTCCGGCCGAAGATCTCACCCCCATATTGAAATCGTCGGAGGGACCATCAAACGCATCGTCGCCAATGCCGCTCACACTGGCATGGAAGTTCAGTTGCGTAGCCTTTGTCTGCTTGTAGAGGCGGTTGTTGCGGACCTGAACCTTCAGCACCAATCTGTTGTCCTGGGTCCTGAATACCAGGCTATCCCCCTGGAGGACCTGCTTGATTCCTGTGAATCCGCCGACCTTCTCGACGTCGGCCACGGTGATCAAGCTCTGGGCGGTTGGATTGCCTTGCGCGGGCGCACTGCCAGGCTTGGCCTGCGCAGCTTTGGCCGGAGCCTGCATCGACACTGCCGCCAGTAGTAGAACCGTAAGCAAGATCGTTCTCATCACAACCTCCCTCAATTGCTGCTTCAAGCGACATTTCCGATTTGGCCACCCAAGATTGGCAACATCACTTATAAGCCTTGCAATCCGGGAGCACAAGGGGAAATCGATAGATTGAAAATCGCTTTATAGGGCAATGCCATCAGTGGGTAGCGCAGCAGCGCATTACTCTGCGGTTCGTTCTTAGCCCCCGGCGGAGGGCCTGAGAAATTGGCCGCGGGCGTAAGCCCTAGGATAGCAGAGCACCCCCACCCCCTTTGAGCCCCCTCCCCCGCCCGAGCGGGGGAGGGGGCAGGGGGAGGGGGCGAACTCGTGATCCCATGGCTTGCGCCATGGGCCACCATCTACCGCGCCTTGCGGCGCTCCGCCTGCGGTGCGCAGAGCGAACGCTCTGCGCCAACCCGCGAACGCCGTAATGGGGTTCACATGACGCTTACAAACAGCCGGCAATCAGCTCATTCGATAAGTTCATTGTCCATTGTTTGGCTCGAATTATTGGCTGGGACAGGCGAATTTCTATTTACATCCAGCGGATTAATAGTAGAATTTCTTGCCATACCAAAGGGAGGGCGTTGTGCGAAAGAAAGTCTTGGGCAGAACCATCCTGGGACTTTTCCTTGCAGCGCTTCTATGCGCGGGCGCAGCCACCGACGCTGCAGATTCCGGCATGGATATCGTCGGAGCGCCCAGCAAAGGCTTTAAGGTAACAGGACTCGATATCAAGGGACCGGATGTGGCGGCGGTCGTATCGACGGATTTGACTCAAGCCTCGTGCTACAGCAAGCCCGGCGGCTTCTCCCTTGTCGAAACAGATCCCGACAAACTGGCAGCTATGAAAGCCGAGATCGATCTCTCTAATTCTTCAGTGGGAGACCCGAGGACTCGGCTGAAGAATCGCTATACTCCACCCAACAAGTTCGTGAGTGGCGGCTGGTCTTCGGATGGAACAACGCTTACCGTTACCCTGCAGCTGACTGACGCACAAGGCGGAGTATTGCTCGGCAGGAGCGGCTCGGGCCCGGTCAAAGACTTCATCGACATCAGCGCGAAGGTAACGAAGGATTTGACGGATGCAATGTGCGGAGGCAACTGGAAGTGCAAATGCAATGGACAAATGTACAAAACTGCTGCTGCGTGCGCCGGTTCCTGTCCACGCGCCACGCTGAGATGCATGGCGCCGACATGCCTGGAGATAGATCCGAAGACAGGCAAATGGACAAGGAGGGGATATTAAAAACAGGGACACTTCCACTCGTGTCCGGTTAAAGTTTTAAAATAGGGCTGCCCTCGACAACTCCATGGAATCGGAGACTAAAACCGGCAGCCATCAAGAGTCCAATAGATTTTGTACTCCGATTGGCTATGAACACACCATTGCGCTAAGGATAAATTAATCGGTCTGGCTCATAGGCCAGATGAAATAGGCTGTTATCTATCTCAATCCCTCAGCAGGATGAATTATTAGATCCCCTTTTTCTCTACCAATTCGTAAGTCCATACATCATTGGTGGCTTGAGCTACCGCATAAATGGGAAGAGGTTTCAACTTTATCTATCCGCAGAATCATACGCGAGCCACCTTGTCGATTCAAGCTCAGGTCATCGTGGCATCTCTCGGGTGCCATTGGGGCTCGTTTTTGCCGTTGCGCTCACTTTTCCGGCCTGTCTTCTGCCTCCAACCTGTCTCGCTGATGACACTTGTCGCTGCTGGATGCCTTTTGAACCGATGTATCTGTCCGATAAAGCTTACTATGGGTTCCCCGGACGCTCACCCTTTCCTTGTAGGCGCCCGGTGAACCCATTACGGCGTTCACCGGGCGGATACTCTTATCCGCATTTCCACTCTAGAATCTCTGATGGCTGGGAGTGTACACCCCACAGCCTTGTTTTGAAAAGTTCTCACACGGAAAAAAGAGGCTGGGGGTGAGAGGGTGGCACCCGCGGGCAGCGCATACATCGTGTTCTCGGCGATGTATGCGGCGAACCAACCTTCATCAAAGTCTGCGTGGCGTTCGGGCGATGCGAAATCGCGGCAGGCTGGCGCAGAGCGTTCGCTCTGCGCGCCGATGGCCGCCACACCAGAACCGCAGACCCAAAGGTCTGCACCAGCCACATCGAGTTTGCGCCATTCAAACTCTGCGGCGCTGACCTAGCGCCGGGTCACGAGGGTGGCGCCCACCCTCCGGCTTCGGGGGGAGCATCCCGGTAGGAGAGGACGAACGGCGTGCGGGCCAGCACGGCGCGTACGATTTCGCGTTGCACGCCGATGCCGCGCCCGTGAATGAGGCGCACGGTTTTAAGGCCCGGCAAGGTAGCGCGCAGTTATTCTGGAACTCCGCGGCTTGAAAACTGGGGAATCATCAAAGAACCGCAGAGTTGAAAGAGAACCCTGCGCTTGTATCTTGGCCAGCGATGTTAGAAGACCTTCTTCGATGGGCATTGGGGGGTTCGGGGAGGCCGCTCCACGCTGAGGCCCGGCGTAGTGCCGAGAGCCTGGGAGGTAGATCGGCCCCCCGCCCTCTTCTCCCAAGCCGAGGAAGAATCTGCAGCCCCGCCCAAGCGGGAAGCCTGCATTGGCAAGCCCGACTGGAGAGGACTCAGGGTCGGGGAGCCGAAGCCTCAGCCTATCAAAGGAGGCTCCCATGAGCAACTCGGTCGTCGCTTTTGCCCCCTGTGGCATTGAAGTCAGTCATCTCACCTTGCCCGTCGCGTGGCGGGGTCACGATCACGATGAACCGCTCCGCGAGTTTCCCAACACGCGGGAGGGACATCAAGCCCTGCTGCGCTTGCTCAAGCGTGGCGCTCGCCCGGTCTGCGTCGCTTTGGAGTTGACCGGCCTCTACGGCCTGGATCTGGCCTTGGCCTTGCATCAGGCGGGGGTGGCGGTGATGGTTGCCAATCCCCGGGCCGTGCGCCACTTCGCGCAAGCCCTGCTCCAGCGCAGTAAGAACGATCAACTCGACGCCGCCGTCCTGTGCGAATTCGCCGCCCGCATGCCTCTCCAGGCCTGGCGTCCTCCTTCGGCCGCGGCCTTGAAGCGGGTGGCCGTGACGCGCCGCCTGGAAGCTCTCACTGACATGATGGCGGCGGAGAAAAATCGCGCCCATGCGGCGTCCCTCTCGGAAGCACTCCCGGCCCTCATCCGCCGTGACATCCAGCGCAGCATTCAGACCCAACAGCGGGCCATCGATCGCCTCACGCGCACCGCGCAGGAGTTCCTCCTCGCCCATCCGAAACTGGCGCGCCGTTATGAGTTGCTCCTCTTCATTCCCGGCTTCGGCGCCACCAGCGCCGTGCATATCCTGGCCGAGCTCACCCTCCTGCCCGCCGACATGGACGTCCGCCAGTGGGTCGCCTACGCCGGCCTTGATCCGCGCGAGTACACCTCCGGAACTTCGGTGCATAAGAAAGTTCGCATCTCGAAGGCGGGTAATAAACACTTGCGGCGGGCCCTCTACATGCCCGCCTTGGTTGCCGTCCAACACCAACCGCAAGTGCGCGCCTTCTATGAACACCTGCTGGCCCGCGGCAAAACCAAGATGCAAGCCCTGGTCGCCACCATGCGCAAGCTCCTGCACGCCATCTTCGGCATGTTCAAACACGATCAACTTTTCGACGGCCAGAAGGTCTATGCTGCGCTGGACGTCTCTGTGCCCACACCTCAGGAGGTCCTATGCCCTTAAATAGATCTCTCGCTTTACAATCAAGAGAGAATCTACCAGCTGACCGGGGTTGGGGTAACTTCCACGACGTCGCCAGGGCCATACCGCTCGCGTTCTGCCTCACTCCCACTGAAAATCTTAATCACCATTGCGTAGTCGATATGTGCTCCGAAGTTGCCCTCGACCGCCATGATGTGGGGTCGGAATCCATCCGTGGTATGTTGCACGCGATTGTCTGGCGGCCCTCTCTATCAAGGCCGCCACCAACCCCGGAAATCAAATGACACCACTACCGGGATTCAAGAAGAGTTGGTGCCTGTCGGGCAGCTATGCTACAAGGAGGCAAGTTGTCTCGTTGGGACACGAGGGGTCTAAGCCATGCAGACCAGGCAGTCGGGAGGTAAACCATGAGTGCTAACGCTTCGGGACGTCTGGTGATTCTTTCCGGGCCATCCGGTGTGGGGAAAAGCCCGCTGGACAAGGCCCTGGGCAGGTTCTATCCCGAGCTGCGCCAACGGCTGCGCAAGCTTGTCCTTTTCAACAGTCGCGCGCCCCGCCCAGGTGAGGTCGACGGGGTGGATTACCATTTTCGGCGACGGAGCCAGATCGAGGCATTGCGGACAGAGAATCGCTACGCGGTCATGGACGTGCGGGGCGACCTGCAAGCGCTGGATGTGGAGGAGCTGCGGGGCCTGCTGCAGCAAGGCGATGCCTTTTTCGAGGGAAATCCTTTCGTGGGCCGGGCACTCCAGACGCACCCCCAACTGGGCCAGGTCCTTCGGCTCAGCGCGTTTCTTTCGCCCCTTTCGCGAGAAGAGATCCTCTACCTCAAGGCGCCGGAGCGGAACATTTCACTTCCGGATTTCGTCACGGACGTCATGCGGCGCAAGCTGCTGCGGCGTACCCGGCGCCAGAAACTCGAGCTATCGGCCAAGGACCTGGAAAACATCGAGACGCGAGCCTCCAGCGCCTACCGCGAAATCAAAGAGGCGTGGCATTTCCAGTATGTGATTCCGAACCATGACGGGGAAGACAGCGACAACTGGGAGGCGTTTTACTATCCAATCGGAGACGCTCGAAAGTCGCTCAACATCTTCGCCGCCTTGCTGGAGGGTGAAGTGCCGCCGGGTGTGGAGAGCTGGGAAGAGGACTTGGTACCCTAGCCGGTTGTGGGGACACTCGGCTATTCCCGGCATGTTCCCCGCGAGCAGTGCGCACCTTGGCCTTACAGGGTGTTGACCCCGAGGGGGAGCGAGGCGTGGGCGGTGAGGGAAACGTCGGCGCGCTGGCCGGCCAGCAGCTTGAAGTAGCCCGCCGCGGCGATCATGGCGGCATTGTCGGTGGAGAGCGCGGGGGAAGGGAAGAAGACCTGCAGGCCCAGGGGCTTGGCTGCCTCGGCAAAGCGCTCCCGCAAGAGGGAATTGCATGCGACGCCGCCGGAAACGAAGATCGAATCGACGCGCGAGGCGTCCGCCGCAGCCAGGGCGCGCTCCACCAGGTCGCGGACCACCGCGCTCTGAAAGCTGGCCACGAGGTCGAGGGTAGCCTGGGAGCAGTGAGCGCGCAGTTCATCAACCGTGGCGCGTTCCACCCTCTTGCGCCAGGCGCGCCGCTCTTCGGCTTCGACCGCGATTGCCGTGCCCCGCACGCGGTAAAGCACCGCGGTCTTGATCCCCGCAAAGCTGAAGTCCAGGGGATTGCCGCGCATCTTGATGCGGCCGAAGTCCACAGCCTGGGCATTGCCAAAGCGGGCCAGAGAGTCGATGACGGGCCCGCCGGGATAGCCGAGCGCCAACAATTTCGCCACCTTATCGAAGGCTTCGCCGGCCGCATCGTCGCGCGTCTGGCCAAGCCGGCGGTAAGTGAAAACTGGCGTCGGACTCTTTACCTGTGGCGAAGGTGTTTCCACAAGGAACAAGCTGGTGTGGCCACCGGAGACCACCAGGGTCACGTTGGGAAAGCGCGCTTCCTGGACGGGCTCGCCCGCCAGCCGCTGCATCTTGTTTTGGAGCAACGCGGCGTGGATGTGACCTTCCAGGTGGTTTACGCCGACGAGGGGCTTGCATAAGGTGAGCGCCAGCGCCTTGCCGTAGACCAAGCCGACCAGGAGGGAACCAATGAGCCCGGGACCCTCGGTTACGGCGATGGCGTCAACCTCCGCCAGGCTCAAACCCGCGCGCTGGCAGGCCTCATCCACCACCGGCACAATCTTTCTCAGGTGCTCGCGCGAGGCGAGTTCGGGGACCACGCCGCCGTATTTCTCGTGAGTCAAGACCTGCGAGGCAACGACGCTGGAGAGAATCCGCTCGCCCTTCCAAACAATTGCCGCAGCGGTTTCGTCGCAACTGGATTCAATCCCCAGGATCAGCATGTCGTCAGGCTCCGGAAGGGCATTTTAGCATGGGCGGAAGACGCTAGGCGGTAGGCGGTAGACGGGGGAAAGGCAAGGTCTGGCAGCAAAGAAATGTGGACTGAAACTGCCAACGGACCCGGGACAACTGCCAACGGACAACTGAACTCTTCCCCTTTGACGCGCCTCGCAGCACGGGGATACACTGTGCGGCGCCCTGTACCATAGGGTAGGGGGCGGCGCTGAGAAACCGTGGATATGCAAGGGAAAGCCTCTGAGGTGCCGATGAAGATTCGAAAAGCCGTCTTACCTGTAGCGGGGTTGGGGACGCGCTTCCTGCCTGCCACCAAGGCGCAGCCCAAGGAAATGCTCCCCATCGTGGACAAGCCCCTGGTGCAATACGCGGTGGAGGAGGTTGCTGCCTCCGGTGTTCCGATGGTGATTTTCGTAACCGGGCGTGGCAAGAACGCCATTGAGAACCACTTCGACGTGTCCGCCGAGCTTGAGCAGGAACTGGCCGGGCGCGGGAAAGAAGACCTGCGCAAACAGTTGCACTCGATTTCGGGGCTTCTGCGCATCGCCTATGTGCGTCAGCAGGCGCCGCGCGGGCTCGGCCACGCCATCCTGACCGCGCATGAGCTGGTGGATGACGAACCTTTCGCCGTGCTGCTCTCCGACGACGTGATTGACCATCCCGTGCCTTGCCTGAAGCAAATGATGGCAGTGTTCGAAAAGTACGGCAGCAGCGTGGTGGCCATCCAGCGGGTGGAGCGCAAGGCAGTGGGCAGCTACGGCATCATCCGCGGCCAGCTCGTGCCGGACCGCGACTGGCACGGCCGCCTCTACCGCATCGAGGATATGGTGGAAAAGCCGGAACCCCGGAAGGCCCCTTCCAATCTGGCCGTGATCGGCCGCTACATCCTGACGCCGGCCATCTTCAAGGAGCTTGCGGCGACGCGCCCCGGAGCGGGTGGCGAGATCCAGTTGACCGACGGGCTGCGGCGGCTGCTCAAAAAAGAACCCGTTTACGGCTATGTTTTTGAGGGAACACGCTACGACGCGGGAGACAAGTTGGGCTTTCTCGAAGCTACTGTAGAAATCGCGCTCCAGCGGCCGGACCTGGGCAAACCTTTTCGCAAGTATCTCAAATCGCTCAAGCTTTAGCGCCGTGGAGAGCTGGAGGGGGAAGGAACTTAGTCCGTGGAGGCTTTGCTCTTCGAGGTCGCCGCTTCCTTGGCGGGTTCGGCGGCCTTCTTTTCTGCCCCGCCGTCGGAGCCCTCTGACTTGCTGGGCGCCGTTGACTTCCTTGCGTAGTCGGTTACATACCAACCCGAGCCTTTGAACTGAATGGCCGGTGAAGAAAGCAGGCGCTGGAGTGTGCCCCGACATTTTTTGCAGGTTGTGAGCGGCGGGTCGGTGAATTTCTGGATCTTTTCAACCCGCTGTCCACACTTCCTACACTGATACTCGTAAATCGGCAAGCAGGCACCCCTTCTCGATAACCCCATTAAATCATAACAGTTGCTGACAACCTCGTCAAAGCGGCGGGACGCCACGGTCTGGCTACCATCCCGCCGAACTCAGCAGGGCTCTTGGACGCTTGTCCCGGAGTGGAGTGTCTATTCAGGAAGGAGGTAACAACTTTCACGAGTTCTTAAGTCGGACCCCATCGAGCACCTCGCGGACTTTGCGCACCAGGGCTTCCGGGGAAAACGGCTTATGCAAAAAAGCCGCACCCAGCTCCACCGCGCTGTAGTTGACGGCGGGGTGATCGGTGTAGCCGGACATGTAGAGCACGCTTATTTCCGGGTGCAAGGGCGCTGCCCGCGCCGCCAGCTCCTGCCCGCTCATCCGGGGCATCACCATGTCGGTCAGCAACAAATGAATCGGGCCATTGTGCTGCTGGCAAGTGGCCAAGGCGTCCTCCGGCCGGCTTGCCTCCAGAAGGGTGTATCCTTGGGCGCTCAGGACGGTTCGAGCCAGCTTCCGGACGGAGTCCTCGTCCTCCACCAGGAGGATGGTTTCGGAGCCTCCCGCCTGCCGCGGGGTGGCGCTTACCGGCTCCGCCAGCTCGACCACTTCATCGACCTTGGGCAGATAAACCTTGAACGTCGTGCCCTGGCCTGGCTCGCTATCGAGCCAGATGTAGCCACCGCTCTGCTTGACGATCCCGTAGACAGTGGATAGGCCTAACCCCGTTCCCTTGCCGGGCTCCTTGGTTGTGAAGAAAGGTTCGAAGATGTGGACCTGGGTTTCTCGATCCATGCCGCTCCCCGTATCGCTCACCCGAATAACCACATAGCGCCCGGGTACGACCGGGGGATGACCGCGGGCATAGACTTCGTCCGCATCGACATTGGCGGTTTCCAGGGTAAGCGCACCGCCCCGCGGCATGGCGTCGCGGGCGTTGATGGCCAGATTCAGGATGACCTGTTCAATCTGGCTGGGATCCGCCTTGATCTGCCCCGTATCCGGTGGCAGAAGGGTCACTAGCTCGATGTCCTCCCCGATCAGGGGGCGCAAGATTCTTTGCAGATTCGCGACCACGGTGTTGAGATCGAGCACGCGGGGGGAGAGGATTTGTCGCCGGCTGAAGGCCAGGAGTTGGCGGGTTAGCGAGGCAGCCCGGTCCCCCGCCGTCTTGATTTCCTCGAGGTAGCCCCGCAAGGGCTCCTCGGGACGCGAGCGCTCCAACGCCAGGTCGCAAAACCCCCGGATGACCGTCAGCAGATTATTAAAATCGTGGGCGATCCCTCCCGCCAGGCGTCCGACGGCTTCCATCTTCTGCGCTTCCCGAAGCTGCTCTTCGATCCTTCTCTCCCAGGTTACATCCCGATGGACGGAGACGTAGTTGACCACCTGCCCGGCCGCGTCCCGCACCGGGGAGATTACCGCCTCGGCCTCGTACAGAGATCCGTCCTTCCGCTTGTTGACGAGACACCCCGCCCAAGGCTCTCCCCGCGTCAAGGTCGCCCACATCTCCCGGTAAAACTCCTCATCCCGCTTGCCGCTCCTGAGCAGGCGAGGATTCTGCCCGACAGCTTCCGCCCGACTGTAACCCGTGACCTGCTCGAAGGCCGGATTGACGTAATCAATGGTCCCATCTGTCCTGGTAATGATGATGGGTTCGACCGTGTGCTCGACGGCGGAGGCCAGCCTGGCGAGTTCTGTTTCCGCCTGCTTGCGCTCGGTGATGTCCCTGAGTACGTGGACGCAACCGCGTACCACTCCATTGAGGTCACGGAGCGGTGTGGCGGTGACGTCAAAAAACTTTCCCAAGAGGGGCTCTTTGATGTCGCTTCGCTCCTCTTTTCCGGTCATCAACATGCATTGATACGGGCAGCCCGGGAGAGGTTCGGACAGGCCGTGCAGGGCTTCGTAACAGCGCTTGCCCAGCAACTGGGCGAATTCGAGTCCCGCGAGCGCCGCGGCAGCGCGATTGGCGCGCTTGATATGGTACCCCTCGTCTAGAACGAGCATGGGATCGGGAACGGTATCAAAAGTGATCTCCCAATCCTTTTTCGCGCGATGGATGTCCTCCTGGAGGTGCAGCGCTTCGACGCGGTGGGCCTTGTCGCGCAGCGCCCGGTCCACGACCACCGGCAACCGTTCTAAGCGATGTTTGAGAACGTAGTCGGCGGCGCCCTGCTTGATACATTCCACGGCCGCTTCATCCCCCACACTCCCCGTGACCACCACGAAAGGGACGCCTTTCGCCGACTTCTTCACG
>Ga0315280_10001236_pt1 | contig 44573 bp, 42 predicted proteins | sample YL17G06_40_MG_FD_203697 | JGI IMG/M metagenome (GOLD analysis project Ga0315280, IMG submission 203697) | Sediment microbial communities from Yellowstone Lake, YNP, Wyoming, USA - YL17G06_40 | ecosystem: Environmental > Aquatic > Freshwater > Lake > Sediment | place: USA: Wyoming | collected... | reverse complement strand
TGATCGCTTTCAAAGGGATATGAATGCCCAAGATGGGTTGCAGGGAAGTCTACTTTATCAATGCGATGCAGTCGCGTCAAGTCGATTTCTTGATCGACAAAGTCAAAGAGGCTGTGAAAGAAATGAGACTTCCCCGTGAGTATGACATAAGAATCTACAAAAACGTTTACGCTTGCTGCGGAGTAGGAGGCCTCGGCGTGATCATAGAAGTCATAGGACCAGAAGAAGAAAAGATAAAGGCAATTGATCTGAGAGCCATGTCGAAAATTCTCGAGTTCTGCGAAAAAGAAGGCTACGAAGTAGGACACCATTCTTTCGGACAATATGAATCCATTTAAAACAATTCCTCGACATTTCCTCGTCTTTCTCAGGTTTTGCAAAAACCGATTCAACCACGCCCGATTTTGAAACTGCGAGCTTCCACCGTACCAATTATGACCGTTGTTCTTGAAAACATAATGCTACAACAGATTGCCTCTATAGTTGACGTAGGCTGGGCAGCCTAAGCACCTATCACCAATGTATAGCGTGCAAGTGCTACAATCCGCATTACATGGCGTGACTTTCTTCTTATCCATGTTAGGTTTGATGGGAACTATCAAAGGCCGAATCGGCGTCACTATGAGGTCGAATTCCATGTTTCTTACCTGCAGGCCTGGCCTTAGGTGAGAATCTACGCATGACATTATGGACCTTATGTTTTCGCCCATAAGCAGAATAGTCATATTGTGTTTTCCAGAGGTCAAGAAACTGTTTAGATACAAAGGACAAGATTCCAAGAATTTCAAAACCTGCTCGACATGATTCGTGGAAACATCGACCTTCGCCAGAAAAAGCTGAGCCTTCTTCACGTCAGTCCCAACCAAACGCGCTAGCGTCCCGCCTTCCTCAAGCTTGCGTACTCTCGCACTTACCGCCGGCTGCGAGATCTTCAATCGGTCTGAAATCTCAGCCTGAGACAATTGGGGATCTTGGGATAGTAAGCATAGAATTTTCTTATCTAAGTCATCGATTGCTCTTGTCATTACTTTCTACTCGCACTGAGGGGCGGACTGTCTTAAGATCTGATGTCTTACCGCATATATAATGCTTCTGGTCCATAAGCACTGTCACTATTTTGCTTATATTCAATAAAGCAAATGCTTATAGGCATGTTCTCACATTATTGTTACATAGGTCTCTTTCAGGGTGAATGGTAATGTATGAGCTTGAATCTTGGGAAAACAAATGCTGCCGCTGTGAAGGTGACGTTCAAGTTAATTTGTATCCTGGAAAAAGGGCTTGCCATCTGACTTGCGGTCCCTGTTTGTACCCGGAAGACTGGGGCAAATGCAATTCATGTGAAATCGTCGGGCACTGCAAGTACGCTTTGGACTACTTGAGGAGCTTAAAGGAGAACGGCATCAAAAAAGGATGCTACTTCGAACAACAGTTAACCGGGGACGAAAGCCTGTACCACACCATGAACTTTGTTAACGGCCAACAGCAGCTTATGAGAACGACCGGTGAAAAGGCATATCTGGAAAGCCTCAAGAAAACAAATGCCAGAAGCTCCTGTCTGAAAAAATAGCACGTTTCACCACGACAAAAGGACACTTTGAAAACACGTAGCCCTTTCCCACAGAGCCTTGCACTACAGATTCTGCCTAAGCACGATACGATTTGCAAAACACTTTTTCGATTAACTTCGTTTAGTCAAGAAAACACACTAAGAAGAAAGCCAAGTCCACAAGAGCCCAGCTTATTCTCCAGCATTGAAAGGCCAATGAAAAGCAACTTAAGCCGGAAAGAAATAGTACTGTTCAAGTTTCGAGGCACCTTGCATGATTGAGGAGATCCTAAGCCTAGTCAAGGAGCATGAACAGTGGCGTGGAAAACAGTGCTTAAACCTTATCCCATCCGAGAACGTTATGAGCCCGGCTGCACGAAGACTACTTTCCTCCGAACTTGCACATCGCTACACTGCAAGAGACCGGTTCTACATGGGAACACGGTTTACAGACGAAATCGAACAGTATGGCGAGAAACTGGCCAAAGAAGTCTTCAAGGCCGAGACTGCTGATCTGCGGCCACTTTCAGGCCACATCGCGGACCTGATTGTCCTAGCCAACTCAGCAGAGCCCGGTGATGTGTTCATGTGTGTCTCTCCGAAAGACGGCGGCTACCCTGGAATGTGGAAGGAAGGACTTGCTGGACTTCTTAAGTTTAAGGCCGTTTCTTTTCCGTTTTCCAAGAAAGACTGGAACATAAAAGCTGAAGAAGCGCAAGAGACCATAGTGCGTGTCAGGCCGAAGATCGTGGTTTTTGGTGCAAGTCTGATCGTTTTCCCGCATCCTGTCATCGCACTGGCTAAAGTGGCTCGCGAAAACGGCGCATTTGTCGGATTTGACGGCTCCCATGTCCTAGGGCTCATCGCAGGCGGACAGTTCCAAGACCCCCTGAGAGAAGGCGCACATGGCTTGTTCGGCTCAACCCACAAGTCCTTCTTCGGGCCGCAGGGAGGCATAATATTGGCCGACAAGGAGCATGGAGAGCGACTGAAAGAGAAGATCTACCCAGCCTTCGTTGACAATGCTCATTGGAACCGCATAGCCGCGCTCACATTAGCGCTGGCGGAGATGAAGAAGTTCGGCAAGATCTACGCAAAGCAGGTTGTCCACAACTCTCAAGCGTTGGCCAAGGCTTTGAGTGACTATGGCTTCCCCGTCATCTGCAAGCATTTGGGGTTCACGCGTTCACACCAAATCATCCTAGACTATGGCGATTATGAGAAGGGCAGAGCCGTGGCTGAAAAGCTTCAAAATGCAAACATCATCGCGGACTGCGTTGTCAGAATCGGCACATGCGAAATTACCAGGCGCGGAATGAAAGAAAGGGAAATGCTGAAAATAGCTGAACTGCTGAAAAGAGCAATCGTTGACGAGGAAAAAGCGGAAAACATCCGAAAGGATGTGGCAAAGCTGAGCCGCGAATTCCAAAAGGCCGAGTATTGCTTTGCAGAATAGACTGTTTATCAACCTTTCTTTTCTCAATATTCTCGTCCTAAGGCAGGCACAAGGGGCAACGTAATGTCATTCCTAGAAGACTCTGTTCCAGCTAGGCTCATACAGACTCTGAGAAAGCAAAAGTATCACCTCATAGGCCGACATTCTGCAGTCAAAAGGTGCAGGTGGCTTCATGAAGCCCTGGTTCACAACAGACCATGCTACAAGCAGAAATTCTATGGAATCAAAACGCACCGATGCATACAGATGACGCCTGCACTCTTTTACTGTACACAGCAATGCCTGTTTTGCTGGAGGGCCCAGAGTGGCGACGTTCAACTAGTGTGGGATGAGCTGAAACTGCCAAGATGGGATGCGCCAGACGCGATCGTGGAAGGCAGCATCGAAGCGCAACGGCTGATTTTGACCGGATACAAAGCTAACCCTAAGACAGATCAGCAGAAATTGAAAGAAGCCCTGACGCCTAAGCATGCAGCAATAAGCCTGACCGGTGAACCAACACTCTACGAGCGAATAGGAGATCTAATCCACGCCTTTCATAGAAAAGGACTGACAACATTTCTTGTGTCCAACGGAACTATCCCGTCAGCTCTGAAGAAAATAAACGAGGAACCGACACAGCTTTACATTTCAGCATGTGCCCCGGATAAGAAAACATTCATTCAAGTCTGCCGCCCACAAATCCCTAGGGCTTGGGAAAATCTGAATGAGACCTTGGCGATCTTACCGAGTTTCAAATGTCCAACCGTGGCTCGGATAACACTGGCAAAAGGATTAAACATGAAAAACGTAAGAGGCTACGCCAGAATTATCCAAAAAGCCAACCCGACCTACATTGAGCCTAAAGCTTACATGCACGTTGGCTTCCCGAGACTGCGAATAGGCTTTGACAACATGCCGAGCCATTTGCAGATACGCGAATTCGCTGCGCAACTGGCACATGAAATCGGCTACAACATCATTGATGAGTCTGAGGAAAGCCGAGTTGTACTCTTGAGCAAACTTGAGAAATCAATCTCATTTGACAAATGACAACAATAATTGCAAATGATTCTATCTCACACGACATTTTGCTAGGGTGATAGTGACTCTGCGAATCGAATGAGAACAAAGCTTATATAATATCCTGACCATTGCCCTTCATCTTAAACCAGAAATTGAATCTAGGTGCGACACATGGTCAACGAAGGAAGAGGAAGACTATTCAGAAGAAAAGACGGCAAATACCTAATCTACGTGCCAAAAGATCTAGCGGAAGACAGCATGTTTCCCTTCAACGAATCCGACTCAATATTCGTAAAAGTAAGTTTCAAAGTCGGAGACTCCACAAAGCTTCTCGTGGAGAAATGGAAGGAACCAGTGCCAGAAGAATAGCAATCAAGCGTTACAGAGCACGCTCCGTCACATTCCCCCACCCCTATTTTTTACAATATGCAAAAATACTTATCCTTCCCCATGCCTAAACTGCCACAGGCGCTGATCACATGCCATCTCTTAAACTAGTTCTCAAAGCAGTAAAGATTGAGCTCAAAAAGAAGGAAAAGGTGCGAGAAAACGCGCAAGATGACATGCGAAAAACAACAAGCCTCTCAAAGCAAGCAATACTTTACATTCACCAGAAAAAGATGGGAGAAGCAAAAAAACTAATCGAGAAAGCCAAAGAAATCATCCTGAACCTCAGCAAGACTTCCGAAGCATATCCAGAAATCGTCCACGGCGGCCTCTTCGACGCCGCACGGCAAGAATATTCAGAAGCAAACATATTCCTGAAACTAATTGAAGAATCACGGTTTGCCACGCCTCAGGAAATCGGCGTACCCTCAATAGATTACGTGCTTGGATTGGCAGATGTAATAGGGGAATACAGACGTCTGGCCCTAGACGCACTCAGGGAAGGCGACGCAAAAAAGGGAGAAAATTGCCTACAGACTATGGATGAGATTTACGTCGAACTCATGGCCCTGGACGAAGCTTACATGTTAGTTCCAGGACTTAGAAGAAAATGCGATGTCGCCAGAAGAATCATTGAGACTACACGCGGAGACATAACCCAAGAAGTGCGAAGAAACGCATTAGAGAAGCATCTAAGGCAACTGGAAAGAATAGTGAAGAAAAAGTGAGCGTAAAACCGAGATTCTATGAGTAGGATGAAATGACCATACTTCGCAAAATGCCTAGCTTTTCGGTTGAAAGAGCTCATGAAGCACAGAGGCAGATGTCCAAACGCATCATATTTGAAGACAGACTGCCTAGAAAGATCCGCTCTATCGCCGGTGTGGACGTTGCATACATGAAGGGCGTATCTTTTGGAGCCGTAGCCGTTCTTGATTATGAATCTCTCAACCTTATCGAATCCCAAGTCGCAGTTTGCAACACGCGCATGCCATACATTCCGACGCTGCTTTCCTTCAGAGAAATCCCACCCTCAGTTCTCAGCCTCAAGAAACTAAAGCTGCAGCCTGACCTTTTCCTCGTTGATGGCCAAGGATTTGCCCATCCGTACCGTTGCGGATTTGCCAGCCACCTCGGCCTCGTGATAGGCCGGCCGACCATAGGCGTTGCAAAAAGCAGGCTGTTCGGCGAGATGGAAAACGCCAGAACTAAAGAAGATATCGCCCTTCTAAAGCATATGCATGAAGTTGTCGGCGCGGCGGTTACGACAAAACGAGGAAGCAAGCCTGTTTACGTCAGCGTAGGTCACATGGTCTCATTGAAAACGGCCATAAGAATCGTCAAGACATGCGCACGCGACAATCGAATTCCAGAGCCACTTCTGAAAGCTCATCAGATAGCCAACGCGGAAAAGCGAAAAGTCCATATCCCATCCGCGGTTAACGATTAGACAGTGAAACAAGAATTGATCCATCCGCAACTGAAAGCTTTAGCCAACAAGATTCAAAACGAAAACCTTCGACAAAAAGTTCTCGACCTGCTGCGAAATCCGACGTTTGTGATAGACGGGAAAAAACATCGAGGCCTGCCCTTCGACGTCTCACCCGCGGGAAAGTCGAATCATCATTGCTATTCTGGCGGTTATGTTGAACATGTTGTTTCAACAGCGAACGTCGCTTTGGCCATGTGCACCTCTGTCGAGGAAGTCTATCGTGGAAAAGTGGATCGCGATCTCGTCTTGGCAGGAGTGTTGCTGCACGACGTCTTCAAGCCTGTTACGTACTCTCTGGACGAAGGCGGCGGTTACGGTTCAACGCGTCTAGGCGATTATCTGGATCATTTGTCAATAGCAACATCGGAGCTCGTTCGAAGGGGCTTCCCGTTAGAACTGGTTCACATAGTCGCGGCCCACCATGGAAGCTATGGTCCGATTAGACCGCACACTATTGAAGCCCTGATCTGTCATCTAGCAGACTTGGCGGATAGCAGGTTGAACAGCGAAATTCTCAGCGCAGCATCATATCTTACCAGAAAAGCAGTCGGCCAAGATCTGTTTGAGCTGAATTCGCAAGAAGCCTTCGAAATAGTTCGCTCGAAAGTGACCGGCAGTTGGGACAGCGTGGCGAAAACCGTTGAAAAGATAAAACAAAAAAGGCGAGCACACAAGGCTTAATAGTCATTTCAGGCGAAATTGGGGAAACGGTGCGCCAAGATGGAAATAGCGTTCGAGGAATTTCAGAAGTTGGATATGCGCATTGGGAAGATTCTGGAAGCAAATCAGATTCCAGGATCACGAAACCTCATAAGGATGATCGTGGATTTCGGAACCGAAAGAAAGCAGGCAGTAGCTGGCCTATTGCAGTTTTACAAGCCTGATGACCTTGTGGGCAAAAAATGTGCCTTCATACTGAACCTTCAGAAGCGGAAGATGATGGGCGTCGAGTCTCAATGCATGATTCTGGCTGCTGAAGACGACAAAGGCAATGTTGTGGTTTTGCAGCCTGAGAAAGACATTATTGAAGGCAGCAGAGTTCATTAGCGAATTTCTGCGAGTTCTTAACTCAGCAATTTGGTAATGGCCTCTGCCTTTTCTTCGCTTCCAGTGAGATATCCAATCATTTCCGACTCCAAGTCGAGCCACTTTGCGATTCTCGCCGCCATTTCCGTGTCGTTCTTGAAGATTATTCTCAGGTATGGAAGAATCTCTCTTGTGGCCCTGAAGGCTGAAATGTGGCATCTTCGTTTTATCTTGTTTCCTATGCTTAGCTGTGTTGCGCGCTCAGCCCTCGATCTTGACAGCATTTGTATGCGGGTTGGAAACCTGAAGGGTATCCAACCTGAGGCTCGGCTTTTTTGTCTGGCCATGGCCACGCCTGCAGTCATGTTGTCAATGACGTATCGCATGAAGCTCCAATCATGTGTGGCCCTGATCCTGCCACGGTATATGTCTGCGATTGAAAGCGCGTCCATAGCCTCGACTAGATCATGCGGGTCGGTCAGGTGGTCTGGAACGTTTTCGTATATCCATTCTAAAAGCATGTCAATGTCTATGTCCGCCATGTTCACCGCTTGTTTTGCACTGGCGCAGGTTTTCCCGTAGACTATCATTCTCAACACGTTAAAGATGCTGTCTTGCCTGTCTCGATAGCCAAGCCAAGAAACATCGTCGAATCCTAGCTGCTTCTTGCCCTGAGCTAACGCCTGCAGGTCATTCACGGCCGAGCGAACGTCGCCTTCAGAGCGTTGAGCGATGAATTTCAACGCTTTCTCATCAGCCTCAATTCCTTCGCTGTCGCATATCGCCTTCAAATGCTTCGCAACTTCTCCCACGGGTGGCTTCTTGAACTCAAGCAAGAGACAGTAGCTGCGCAGGTTCGAGAATCTAGGATCATAAGCACTGTTAGCGATCAGGACTATTGGGCATTGGGCGATTTTGACAACGTCAGTTATTGCCCTCACTCCGCCCTTGTCTGCTGTGCCCGTTAAGCCATCAAGCTCATCGAGCAAAACGATTCTTTTTCCGCCAAACAAAGATCCGAACTGTGAGGCCAAGCCTGCGAAGCGGTTTACTGCGTCTTCTGTCCGATAGTCACTTGCGTTTTTCTCCACAAGCTCCACGTACAGATCGTTCGCCAAGGCTTCAACAGCAACCGTCTTGCCCACACCAGGAGGCCCGTAGAGGAATACGGCTCTCTTCTTGGGTACGCCTTTGTCCCAGGACTTAACCCAGTCAAAAAAACTCTTGATCGTTTCCTTATTCCCTATGATTTCAGCCAGTGCTTTAGGCCTGTACTTAACAGTCCAAAATGCATACAACAGGGTGCACCTAGTCAACTTTCTTCAATTCTGAACCGGCTTCAACAAGCCTGGCTAACAACGCGCTGAGCTGAACCTCTTCATCTGCACCCTCAACAAGCCTGAAGTCAACTTCTCCCACAATGTCAGCCAGTCTTACTCTCCAAAGCTCAGGAATCTCAGCCCTGAAGATCTCAGAATGAACTTGACGGATTATGTCGCTTCCGGCCACGCCGTATTTCTGTATCATCTCCCGCAGCTGTTTTCTTGCCTCAATGAAGTTGCCGTCCATGGCGGTCTTGAGCATTTTCGCCACATCTGCGGGGCTGGCTCTTCCAGTGATCGAATAGACCACTTTCGCGTCCACAGGCTTCCCGAGCGACGCTGCAGCCTGCAACGTATTTATGGCCCTCCTTAAGTCTCCACCGCACACCTCGAAGATCGCGTCCAGACCTTCACTCGACACTTTGACTTTTTCTTTCTGGGCGATTTGACTTAGGTAGCAGTCGTGTTCTTCTCTAGGCAGATAAGCGAACCGAAAAGGGGCACACCGAGACTGAATGGGCTCTATTATTTTCCCGCTGTAGTTTGCGCACATAACGAACCGGCAGGTCTCCGTGTAACGCTCCATCGTTCTCCTCAGCGCCTGCTGGGCGTCAGAAGTCATGTTGTCGGATTCATCCAAGATCATTATCTTGAAGGGTATTTCGCCAATGGATTTCATTCTTGCAAAAGTCTTCACGGTCTCTCGAACAACATCGATTCCCCTTTCGTCGCTTGCGTTCAACTCCATAGTATGTTCCCTGTAAGCATCGCCGTAAAGACCTCTAGACAGGCAAAGCGCTGCGGTTGTCTTACCAGTCCCAGGAGGCCCAGCAAAAATGCAGTGGGGAACGTTCCTCGATTTGACGAAACTCTTCAAACGTTCAACAATTTCCCTTTGGTTAACTATGTCATCCAACGTTTTGGGGCGATACTTCTCCGCCCACATTTCAAAACTCAACTAGCCAGCCTCACAGCTTATAGTCTGTTTCCAAGCGTTAATAAAAGTATATTTGAAGTGGAAAGATGCGGTTGGCTACTCTTCTTCCAAGAATCCTGTTAGGAATATCGCATATTCGCAAGGATGCTCGTTCTTCAGCAGTGACCTGATTATCTTTATCTTTGCCTTCTTCCCATGTGAAACTCTTAAGATTATGTAATCGAGGAGCTTCTTGCGCAGACTGCAGAGCCAAGTTTTCTGCCCAGATTTGACAAGCTCATAGTATGGGCAGGTCTTGTATTTGAGGGTGAAACCTCCTTCAAAATATTCGGTCTCCACTTCAACGTCGAGTTCTCTGTACATGTCCATAATTCTGTCTCCAACCTCTCTGATGGTCCATGGATAATCCTCTGGAAACATCTCGTCTACGGGCTCTTTTATTTTTGCAAAAGCTTCATCGCAAGAGCTTGCCGACATCTCATTTATCAACGCCTCCATTAGTTTCTTGCGAGGCACTGGCTCGAGGGCTGGTTTTTCAAGTGGTCTGAGTTTGAAGCTTAGGAGATTTTGGAAAGCCGTTGTCTGGATCTCGTAGCCAAGCTCCTTGAACATTGATTCAATGAGTGCGCGCTGACTGTTCATAACTAGCGGATCGATCTTCTTGAAAATTACGGTGAAGTGTTCATCGTCGACGTACCTCATTTCCGCATCCGGCTGAATGGATTCTATGTTCTTGAGAATGAAGTTCTGCGCTAGCTTCTTGACCTTTTCAGGGTCATTCCTCGCCAACATGCGGATCGCATTCGAGACCCGAACGCCCATAGTGCGATATATCTCATCGAATTTCTCCTTGTTGGTATCATACACTCTGGACGCGAATGAAATGTAGACTTCGCGCGGAACCGGAATGACATCCAAGAATTGCTTTCCTATTGTCTGAAAGAGGCTCACTTCCACTATTTGATCTAGTAGACTCTGATCTTCCGGACCCACATACTGAATTGAAATGTTCGCCGTTGTCTGCTCTGCTGAAAACTTGAGAAGCTTCCAGCCTCGAGTTGCAAGGACAACAGAGAGCATTACTATGGAGAGCTTCGCAACCGAGGGCGTAGTCGACTGGAATGATATGTCTAATGTTCTCTCATCAACCTCGCGGAGTATCTTTGCCTGTTTAAACCAGTTCATTCTTATGAAGGCAGAAAGCAGGCTCTTTACGAACTCTTTCGGATCTTTTGGAAGCTCGCCAGTGCCAAGCGCGATCCTAAGGTCTTCTAGAAATGAGCCAAAATCCGTTATGGGTTCTTCAAGATGCTTTTCAGCCCAATTCATGAATGCTGGTCCAACTAACATCAGCGTGTTCCTGAATAGGCTCGGAGTCGCGTTAGAGAGCCTTCTTTCAATCTGGTCGCTCAAAGATTCTCCGAACTCCTTCTTTCCAAGCGGATACATATCCTGCCTTGTCATTTTGACTGCGATATCTTCTCCCATGACACGCAGTTCGAAGGAAACTTGAAGCCCCTCCAAAATTGTCGACACTTGGAAGGCCACAATTTCTGGAAGACGTTTGAAGACGTTTGGCCTCAAGATCACCGTGTTATCAATTTCGCTGTGCGAAGCAATTTCGAACACTCGGGTTAGGTCCTTCATTTCTTCGAGGATTATCATGAATTCCTTGAAGTTCGAGGGCTTTTTCCACGCGACTGAACCCTTCAACACCTCAACGGTGTTCTTTGCCTCTTCTTTCTGCTCAGCAACAAAATCCTGAATGGTCTTGTCTCCGATTGCCACTTCCAAAAGGCTGTCAACCGCTTTTCTCCCAATAGACATCAAGTCCAGCGCTTCTCTGAGGTTCATTTGCTCCTTCATTTTGGCCTTTACCGCACAGTCTTCGCATGAACCGACTCTTTCAACTCTGAGCAGGGTCTCTAAGGCTTGTTCAATGACGCGGTTCTTCGTCCCGTAGGTCTTTGCCAATTCCTCAATCAGGTCATCTGTTTTTCTCGTTATCGTCGTATGCAGATGAACAGACATTTCTTTCCCCGAGTTATGTCTTAGACCTGCGTCTATTAAACATGTTCACAGAACGCATTCTGTGAACAAAATCGGAAAAAAATAGAGAGAATGATAGGAATTACTTGTCGACAACTGTCGCAAAGGCTTTCTTTTTGCGCAGAAACATTGCGTCAGCCACTCTTTTTATTGCGTTCATGTATGCCGCGATGCGCATGTTCACTTTGTACTGCTCGGCCACAGCCAAAACATCCTTGAACGCGTTGACTATTGTGTTCTGCAGCTTTGTTCGGACTTCATCTTCAGTCCAGTAGTAGTTCATCTGGTTCTGCACTTGTTCAAAGTAGCTAACGATGACGCCGCCCGAGTTGGCAAGTATGTCTGGGATTACGAAGACGCCATTTCTGAAGAGTATTTCGTCCGCGTCAGGCGTGGTCGGCCCGTTTGCGCCCTCTGCGAGAATTTTCGCCCTGATTTTGCCTGCATTCGCCTTTGTGATCTGGTTTTCCAAAGCTGCTGGAACCAGAATGTCGCAGTCCAATTCCAGTATTCCTTCGTTCGTTACATCTTCGCAGCCCTTGTAGCCGAGAACGGAGCCCGTCTTGTTCTTGTGCTCCATAACCTTCTCTGGATCCAAGCCCTTAGGGTTGAATATTCCGCCCTTTGAGTCTGAAACTGATATGATTTTGCATCCAAGTTCGTTGAGTAATCTAGCAGCGTGGAACCCGACATTGCCGTATCCTTGAACTGCAACCCTTGTACCTTTGAGTTCTATGCCAAGATGTTTTGCAGCCTCAGTTACTGTGTACATTACGCCCCTTGATGTTGCTTCAGTTCTTCCGAGTGACCCTCCCATTTGGACTGGTTTTCCAGTGACTATCCCGAAGGCGTTGTAGCCTACCATTTCGCTGTATTCGTCCATTATCCAAGCCATGGTCTGAGAGTCCGTGTACATGTCCGGTGCTGGTACATCGTATTGAGGCCCTATGTTTCTGGCCATTGCACGTGCGTAGCCTCTTGTTAGTTTTTCCAATTCTCCTGGTGACATTTCCTTTGGATTGCATCTTATCCCGCCCTTGCCTCCACCGAGTGGCAGTCCGGTAACAGCCGTTTTCCATGTCATCCAAGCTGACAAGGCTATTACTTCATCTAACGTTAATCCAGGGTGGTATCTTATGCCGCCTTTTGTTGGACCAAGCACATCATTATATTGGACTCGATAACCGGTGAAAACCTGTATGCCACCATCATCCATGACTACGGGAATATTCACTATTATGGTTCTCATTGGTCTTTTTAGCATCTCATGCAATCCGGGATCTAGATTCAGGTTTTTTGCCGCTATGTCCAGAAGTTTTAGGACAGCTTCATATGGGTTCGGGGAAGCAACGATCGGCGCCAACGTTTCCAATCGAATCGATACTGAAGTCTGAAGTTTCTCCACGAGGTTCTGGAAATTCTCTTTGACTACTTCGCCGTTGCCATTTGAACTCCCGAAAAACCAGTGATAGGCCTCGATGATAGAGTCTGATCTTTTCGTGGTAAACGAGCCAGCTGGACTCATTTTGGGATTTGCTGAGAAGTAGTCGATCATGGTGCGAAGCATGTTGATCTCTTCGTTCGACAGTTGAAGCCACTTCTTTATCGGGCGCGGCGCTTCCACGTTAACGTACTCTGCCTCGTTGAGCTTCTTCTGAAGCTCTTCAAGTATCCCCCAAGCGTCAGCTTCCGAAATGCCAAAGTTTTCTGAGTACGTGGTTACAAGTGCATAGTGGGCCGTTGTGTAGCTTTCAATCTTCGCCGTCAGCTCAGGTTTCTCCACGAAGAAGTCGGTCATCAGTTTTATCATTCCTAATTCTCGTCCAGAAAGTTCTATTGGGTTCAACACTCATCTTTCACTCCATTTTTGTGTAGCATAAGTAAAGCCATGTTCACATATAGAAAGCTAATGTACATAATGTACACGCTTGAACAGCAGTGCACCAACCTAAACATTTTTAACATTGCCCATCAATCAAAGAATGTGAACTTGCGATGCCGAAACACGAAGACAGTATGCTCTCTACAGGAGTAAAGCCTTTAGACAAACTGCTAGAAGGGGGACTCTTTCTCGGTGAAAATGTCGTATGGGAAGTGGAATCCGCAACATTTGCACGTGAGTTCCTTTACACGTTCATAAAACAAGGCATCATTGATGGAAATCAAGTGATCTATCTTGATTTCATATACCCACCACAAGCGATAATGCTGCAGCTGAAACCTCTAATCAAAGCCTTTCCAGATGGCTGGGAAAACAAGCTTCTTGTCCTAGACTGCTTCTCTGAATCTTCAGGACAGGGCGAACTGGTCTTCGTTGATTTCTATGATAAGGCACCATCATGGATCAGAAAAGTCCCAAGCTCAAAGGACCCTGAACAGTTTCACAGATTCTTTGGGAGAATCGAACGGGAATTCGTCACGTCTGGAACGAGGTTCGTCTTCAACAGTCTATCATTGATGGAGCACGTCTGGGGAAATGAAGCTGTAATGGCCTTCTTCAGCCATGTCTGCCCGGCTTTGTATGCTTATCAGACATTAGCTTACTGGACAATAGCTAAAAACGCACACCCGAAAGAATTCTGCGCCCTACTGGAACACATAACGCAGGTCGTAATTGACTTATCCAAAGTAGGTGGAAAAAGGTATATTGAAGTCAAAAAAGCTGGTGGACGATACAACCCGGAGACTTATGAGCGCCGCGAGTATTCAGTTGAGGGCCTAAAAATCGAGTTTTGACAAAAGTACTATCGATTTTTCCATGTTCATAAATGTTCATAATTCGATTAAGTCAAAGCAATACTTAAATGCCAAGTCAGAATAGTGATCTACTCTAAAATTTGTAAAGATCAAGGAGAGAGGAAAAATGACTGAGCGTGTACATAAAAACAGTTCGTACCTAAACGGCAAATCAACAACTGGAACTCAAACCCGTGTCAAGGACACAAGCCCAACGAGTGGAATGTGCCCCATCTGCATCCGCGATTGCCCATTCCTATGCGAAATAAGCCTATCAGCTTTCAGAGGAAGAGAGGCACTTTATCCAGAGCCTGTGCAATTCGGCTACAGCACAGCTGGAGCGTTGAAAGACTTCGGATTGGACTGGTCACATTTCAACATACAGGCAAGCCTCTTCGAAGCAGAAGGAATTGAACCAGACTCAGACAAGACCATTTTCCCGAACGTCAACATAGAAACCAAAGTTGGAGGAATACCGCTAAAAGTCCCCATTCTAAGCGGAGCATTTGGCTCAACTGACGTTGCAAGACTGAACTGGGAAGGCCTAGCCGTGGGAGCAGCGATTTCCGGCGCATCCGTAATTGTCGGAGAAAACGTCTGCGGCATGGACACGGAAGCACAGATCACAAACGGAAAGGTTACACAGTCAAATGAACTAAAGCGAAGAGTTGACCTGTTCAGAAAATTCTGGGACGGAAAATACGGCGAAGTAGTCGTCCAAACAAACGTTGAAGACCAAAGATTAGGTGTCGATGTCTACGCGATCTCAAAGCTTGAAGTGAACGTCATTGAAAGAAAATGGGGACAAGGAGCAAAAGCCATCGGAGGCGAGGTCCGAGTAAGAGACTTGGAAAAAGCAAAGCTGCTGAAGAAGAGAGGGTATGTGGTAATCCCCGATCCAGAAGACCCATCAGTCCAGCAGGCCTTCAAAGAAGGAGTGTTCAAATCCTTCGAAAGACACAGCAGGGTGGGCATACCAAAAGAGAAGAGCTTCGCCGAAGACATAGAATGGCTGAGAAAACAAGGCGCAAAGCACGTAACGCTAAAGACTGGAGCGTACAGGCCTTCGGCTGTCGCCTACACAATGAAGATGGCATCAGAAGCCAAGATTGACTATGTATCCTTCGATGGGGCAGCAGGCGGAACCGGCATGAGCCCCGTACCCATGATGGACGAGATGAGTATCCCAACGGTTTATCTAGAAGCCATAGTCCTGAAATGTGCACAGTTGCTGAAGAAAAAAGGACGCTATGTTCCAGACTTGATCATGGCTGGCGGTTTCATCGAGGAGACATCCGTTTTCAAGGCCATTGCAATGAGCAATTTCGGAGATGGCCCATTCGTGAAAGCCGTATTGATGGGACGGTCGCCAATAACCGCAGCGTTCAAAGGAAGCTACTTCAAACAGCTCGCCGAAGAAGGCAAGTTGCCAAAAGCCTTTGCAGACAAGTTCGGCGCCACACCAGACAAATTTTTCATTGCTACGCCTGAATTGAAGAAGAAATATGGCGAACGCTTCAAGGAAATACCATGGGAAGCCGTGGGAGTCTACACATATCTAACCGACCGAGTAGGTGTTGGACTCAAGCAGCTCTTGGCTGGCAATAGAAAATGGAAGCTGGAACTCGTCGGCAGAAACGATTTGATGAGCCTATCTGAAAGAGCCGCAAAAGTCACAGGCATACCGATGCCCGACGAAGTAGAGAAAGGCGCCATTGAGAAGATCTTAGGCTAGTACCCCCAATCTTTTCTTTTTCCCAAAGTTCCGCAGTAAACCTTAAATTGCAGCATTTTATCAAGCTGAAAAACACGTTGGGAGAGGTCATTATGGCAAAAACGCTATCACCATATGGCGTCGCGTTAGAACAGCTGAGGCTTGCGGCGGAAAAACTCAAGTTAGACCCTGGAATACATGAAATGTTAAAGGTTCCAAAACGATCACTCACAGTTTCTGTCACGATAAGAATGGACAACGGCAAAATCGGGGTGTTCCAAGGCTACCGCGTGCAGCACATGGATGCAAGAGGCCCATTCAAAGGAGGCATCCGCTACAACTCAACTGTTGACTTAGACGAGGTCACAGCGCTTTCGATGTGGATGACGTGGAAATGTGCAGTCGTCGATATTCCTTACGGCGGCGCAAAAGGCGGAGTCTGCTGCAACCCTAAAGAAATGTCAAAGGGCGAATTGGAGCGACTAACAAGAAGATACACAAGCATGATCTTTGACATCATCGGCCCATATCGTGACGTTCCAGCTCCGGACGTTTATACAGACTCTCAAACTATGGCTTGGATAATGGACACTTATAGTCAGATGAAGGGCTACAGTGTTCCAGAATGCGTCACGGGAAAGCCCGTCAGCATCGGCGGCTCAGAGGGAAGAGCAGAAGCTACCTCTTTCGGCGTCGACATATGCGCAAGAGAAGCAGCTAAGCAACTGAACATGAAGATGAAAGGAGCCACGGTTGCAGTTCAAGGCTACGGCAACGTAGGCTGGAACGCTGCCAAAATAGCCTACGACTGGGGCGCCAAAATCATGGCCGTGAGCGATTCAACAGGCGGAATCTGCTCCAAAGAGGGACTGAACCCCTACAAAGTATACGAGCACAAGCAAAAAACGGGATCTGTCGTCAACTTCAAAGGAAGCGAAAACATAACAAACGAAGAAGTGCTTGAAACAAAATGCGACATACTAATACCAGCTGCCCTGGAAAACTCGATAACAAAAAACAATGCAGACAACATTAAAGCAAAAATCGTTGTAGAGGGTGCAAACGGACCGACCACACCCGAAGCAGACAAAATACTCTGCGAAAAGAAAGCGATCCTCATCCCCGACATCTTAGCAAACGCAGGCGGAGTAACAGCAAGCTACTACGAATGGGTCCAGAATCTAGAACGCGAACATTGGCCAGTGGAAGAGGTAAACAGTAAGCTGGAAACCAAAATGGTCAAGGCCTTCAACGATCTCTACTGCACAGTAAAGAAAGAAAAATGTGAAATGCGAACCGCAGCGTTGACGCTAGGCGTTGGCAGGGTTGCCGAAGCAATAAAGGTCCTAGGGCTTTGGCCGTAGCACAAGAGAAACCATTTTCCCACTTTTTATTTCTCTCCAGAAATAAGGTCGATCATGATTTCAGAATTTTCTTCAGGCATAATCTAGGTTTTTAGACTACGGTTCTTATATCTGCTCGTAATACTTAGTTTTTGGAAGGAAGAGGGGGAAATCATGCCTCAGACCGTCTCATCAAGAATCGGTAGCCTAGATTTTGGCTTTGAACATTCGCCTACAAAGATTATCGCCAATAGGAACTGCCAGGAAATCAAGCTTGCCGGGCTGGATGTGGGCCCGTTTGAAGAGGGAAACGAATATGAACCCTATTATTGGGTTGCCTTAGAACTGGAAAAATCAGGGATTGCCCATTTCCGCGAAGACGAGAATCTAAACGCGGCCAAGCTTAACAAACTCCAATGGTCTGAACGTGTCCAAGCAGTAGGACAGATTTCAAAATTGCCTGAAGGTTTCTACCCGAGACTTCGAAGGTACCTTTCAGGCTTGAGAAGCGACGCGGCCAAAACCCCAGAGAAAATGTTGGAAAGCGAAAAGGCTAGACAACTAACACGCGACATTGTAAATTCTAGGCTCAGGAAGATTGTTTCAATAGCCTCTGCTCCAGCACAAACAGAACAAGCACTTATGAATTTGACAGGCGAGGAAAGGTTTCTCTACGAGCAGCTTTACGCTCTCATCAGTCAATGGCGGACGCAGATAGTTGAACATGAGGAGGTTGAAGAATGAAGGAAGGGTTAGAAACTGTAGATCCGCAGGAACAGTTTCAAGTGTTTCTGAAAACTGAGAAATACCGCCAAAGAATATCACAGATGGCAGTTGGCGGCAAAACATCGGTAATGATTGACTTTGAAGACCTCTTAGCCTTTGACCAAAGGCTGGCTGACGAGCTATTGGAGAGACCTGATGAGTACCTAAGGCACGCCAACAACGCCGCCTATGATCAATTGCGAATAGAAGACCCTGAATACGGTGAAAGACTAGAAGCTCAAACTGTTACTGCGAGAATAGTGAAGCTGCTCCAACCTGCACAGTTGCGAAGACTTGGCTCAGACCACATCGGAAGACTCGTAATGGTTGAAGGCATCGTTGTTCGTTCGACGCCAGTCAGGCCCATGGTGATGCAGGCAGCGTTCAAATGCAAAAGATGCGGCGAAATCACGCCTGTAGACCAGACTGGCCAATTCGTTAAGGCACCCTTCGCTTGCAGCAATCCCTCCTGCGCGGCAAAAGGACCCTTCGATTTTGTGCAAGAAGAATCGACCTTCATAGACTCTCAGGATCTTCGCCTTCAAGAAAGGCCTGAGGATCTTCCTCCAGGACAGCTTCCACGCATATTAAATGCCAAGCTCGTGGGAAGCGAAATAGTTGATGTGGCACGGCCGGGAGATCACGTTTCCCTAGTTGGTGTAGTCCGCGCTTTCGCTCCTGCGCGGCCAGGAGTCGGAAAACTTCGCGCCTTCATACTATTCTTAGATGCCAATTCCATTGAGGTCTTGGGCAAAGAGCCAGAAACATCAATGCCATCACCGGAAGAAGAAGAGAAGATCCTTGAACTTGCAAAAGACCCGTGGATACACAGAAAAATCATAACCTCAATTGCGCCCTCCATCTATGGATACGATCACGTGAAAGAGGCAATAATGTATCTTCTTTTTGGTGGCGTGCACAAAGCTCTTCCCGACATAGCAATACGGGGAGAAATCAACTCGCTGTTGGTTGGCGATCCTGGAACTGCGAAGTCTCAGCTTCTTCAGTACGTGGCCAGAATCGCGCCCCGTGGCTTGTACACTTCTGGACGTGGAACGACTGCGGCCGGTTTGACGGCGGCCGTCATAAGAGAGAGGGGCGGTGGGATGACTCTTGAAGCCGGTGCCCTCGTGTTGGCCGACAAGGGAATCGCATGCATCGACGAAATGGACAAGATGCGCCCTGAAGACCGAGTTGCCATCCATGAGGCCATGGAGCAACATACTGTTTCAGTGGCGAAAGGAGGCATAGTCGCGACTTTAAATGCCAGAACAGCGATCCTTGCAGCTTCCAACCCGACCTTAGGAAGGTACGAGTCACATCGCACAGTGGCCGAAAACATCTCGCTTCCAGTCACAATACTTTCCAGGTTTGATCTGATCTTCGTCTTGCGAGACGTGCCAAACAAAGATTCAGACAGCAAGATGTCGGCGCATATCCTTGAAATTCACAGGAAAGGACTAAGCCCTGTGGAACCTCCAATACAGCCTGAGCTTTTGCGAAAGTACATAACCTATGCAAAGGCGATTAGACCAGCTCTCACTCCAGAAGCGATACAACGCATAAACGATTTCTACCTAGCAATGCGATCAGTAAGCGACGCTGAAGGCTCACCCGTGGCGATAACCGCGCGCCAACTGGAATCTCTTGTCCGCATAGCTGAAGCAAGAGCCCGATCGGCCCTCAGAAAAGAAGTCTCAGCTGAAGATGCTGAAGCAGCCATAACTATCATGAAGAAGTCTCTTGGAGAAGTCGGAATAGACCTGTCCTCGTACAAAATGGACATAGACATCATAATGACTGGAAAACCCAAAAGCATGAGAGACAGACTGCAAACCATTCTGTCAACACTGATGGAACTGGAAAAGGAAACGGGCATGGTTGAACGCACAACACTCTTGAACGAGTTGGAAGACAAATACAAGGTTTCAAGAGGCGAAGCAGAACGCCTAATCGGACAACTCCTGCGCGAAGGAACACTCTACGAACCTAGAGAAGGATACCTGAAGAAAACATAGGTGCACTAGAAAAACGGCAGAAGAGACTATAACCACAGTCCGCAAAGACCAACAGTTCTATTGCCTTTATGAAATGTAACTGATCTTCTTGTCTTCCTCTTTTCGCGTTTCCTCAGCTTGCAGATCCCTCTTTTCTTCAATCTTCTGCAAGCGCGTAACCATTTTTTCCGCCTTTACGATTTCCTCGTTTAAGCCAGTCAAGTTCAGGTCAAACTTGAACAGGGCATGTAATATCTCCAACACGCTCTTAGCGGCCTCTGGGTCCGGCAGATACCCTCGGGTTTCGCCCAGCAGGCAAAGAGCTTCAACCTTTCTGAAATGTGCCATCCCCAACACTAGGCCGGCCGTACCCACGATCGGGCTTCCCGTGGGGCTGATCACAGCGCCGGCCCGTATGGCTCTATCTAGAAGCTCCTTGTTCGTTGCTGCCGCCACCACTTTGGGCTTGTCCCTAGTTTCCATTCGATATCCGCCTATCGTCACAATCAACTTCACGTTATGTTTCTCCGCGAAATCCAGCAGGTGATCTGATATCTCATACTGCCCCTCAATCGTCTGCGCCTGACTGTCACCCGTGAAGAACACTAGATCGCTCTTCTCATCCTTGCTCTTCCAATAGTAGAATCTTCCGCTGAGAAGTCTGACGCTGCCTTTCTTGCTCACAAGAACGAAATATGGGAAATGCGGTGAATAAAGGCTGGCGAATTTCTCGGCCTTCAACTGTTTGACCAAGTATCGTATGGCGATTTTGCCGACCAGGCCTAGGCCAGGAAGCCCTTCGATCAGAATTGGATTATCCAGCTCGACGCTTGCAGTTTCTTTGATGAAGGTTTCCTTCACTTTTTGGGACCCTCCCACTTCAGGCGCATTCTATACTTGAGGTATTTGTCGTCTGGAGAGAATTTAGGCGGATGCGGAATTCGAGTCTTTCCTCCGCAATGTGGACACGAGTCCTTCGTCAACGTGTAACTTCTGCATTTCTCACATCTTCTCAGAAGCCAAACCACTACTTTTCCCTTCTGAAAACTCCGTGCCCGCCTGCTTTAGTAACATTCGAAACGATGTTTTCGGCCACCTTTTGCAAAACGTCTTCTCCATTTTTGTAGTTGTCCGCCAGAACTTCTACGCGGTATTTGGGAGCAGCAACTACATAGAAGCGCAGTTTGGCGTTTTTGGATTTTTCGGCTTTTTTCGCGTTCAAGAAGGCTTCTTTGATGATTTTGACACCGTTTGGTTTCATGCAGCTGACTTCAACGATGCCTTTTACCTTCACCATTGGAACATGTATCCTTTCCTGTGCAACCGTTACGAAAGCGTTTGCGAGTTCCTCAGATACGCCGATCTTGGTCAGAACCTCTGGTCCTTCTTTGACAGCTCTTTCAAACCCCTCATACAAGCTGTACTCTTCCTCAATAGCTGCGCCGGCCTTTTCATAAACCTGCTCAGGCGATAAACCAGTCTTGTCGGCGACACTCCGAAGGAGGCCTTCAGCTTTCCGTTCCTTTTTCCAAGCCATCATCTTCTCGATTTTCTCTCTCTTCGTGACCCTTCTAAGAGACAAATCTATGTGCCGCTTTTCCACGTCCACGCGCAGGACTTTCAGAACAGCTTTTTGGCCTTCCCTTACGAAGTCACGGATGTTTCGAATCCATGATGAGGATATTTCGGAAACGTGCAATAATCCTTGTTTATCATACTCGTCCAGTTTTGCATAGGCGCCATAATCAGTAACGTTCTGTATTGTGGCGATTACCAAATCACCAGCTTCAGGCCATTCCTGCTTGGCTCGAACCGCCATCGCCGCGTCCATCCCTATTCGAAAATTGCTACTATTTCACCCTTGATCTTAGCCTTTCCACCAGAAGGTTCTGCCAATTCAGTTCCGCAGACGTTGCAGTTAACCTTGTTTACCGCGCTACTAAAGATTGTTTGCTCATTGCCACATTTTAGGCACTTCACGCGCACGAAACTGCTTCTGGGCCTTGGAATAAGCTTTTCCCATTCTGACATAACATAAACCTCCATGCTTAAGCAATAACCAATTTCCTTAATCGTATACCGTCCTTATGTCTCGTGTAACCGCAGATCTTACACTTCAGCTTCAGAGTCTGTTTCTTAGTCGTCTTTGAAAACTCTCTCTGAAGCGGATATTTCTGCCCACCATACCCGCGTTTTTCCCGCTCATGGTGGCGTTCCCCTTTGGCTAGGGCCCTTCGTTTTCCGGCCTTGTAAAGAGAGATCGAATGAACTTGGTGCTTCTTACACTTTGAACAGTAAGTCGTGACTTCCTTCGGAACATTCAATTCTACCACTACCGGTCTTCCATAGAAAAGACAACCATGTTCTTATACTTTTTCGCTATCCTTTCAGAATGTTGATTTGCATCAACTCTAGGCCAAACTGCTAGAGCAGATAATAGGCCACATTTTCTCGATTTCCGCCAAATCTTTATATCGCATGCAAATACTAGGGACTGCTCATGCAGAATATCGCAAGAGCAACCCATAACAAGATAGATATCCTAATGAAGATCCTGCCTATTCTCGCGTTCCTGATACCCATGCTCATGCTGTATTTTCTGGATCCGCCTTCTTTCGAAGCAACATGGAAAGGCAGAACGTTCTACATTTTCTTTATTTGGTTGGCATCTTTGGAAATCATCATGAGCTGGGAGAAACTTGCGCCTAAAGTGCAAAAACTAGCATCTGCAAGAAACGCCATGTTCATAATTGCACTCCTACTTCCCACAGCATATGTGGTCATTTCCAGCTATGGAGGAGTAAACACTGCGATAGCAGAGTGGGCTCATGCGAACAGCATTGCCTGGTACAACTGGATGCCACTTTCGACAGAATACTTGGTCTTGGCAACGCTCTTTGCTCTATTGATGTGGTCTGAGTATGGATCTGCAGGCTTGAAGGACTCCGCAATTTCATCGTTGTTTCTGGCAACAATCGGAATCATATACACGATAGACAATCTATACCCCTACGCAAGTTTCACACCATTTCAAGTTCTCGTCCCTGCAACATCCACACTTGCAGCCAACTTTTTGAGCCTGATGGGCTATAGAACAAGCTTCTTGAACTCGCAGATTCCAGGCGCGCCACTTCTGCAAGTTCAGAGTGGAAATGGTGTGAGTACGGCACTCAGCATAGCTTGGCCGTGCTCGGGCGTTGAGAGCCTCCTGATCTACACTGTGACAATTCTCTTGTTTCTGAAGAGAAGCACCGTTACTTGGACACGGAGAATAATCTATTTTGCCATTGGCGCCATTGTGACCTATTTCATCAACATCTTAAGAATAGCCACTATCTTCATCATTCAAATAAACACTGGCGGAGGAAACACACTCACCCCTCAGGCAGAAGAATTCCATAGTCTTTATGGTCAACTCTACTCTATCGCGTGGATACTATCCTACCCTTTGATAATAGTGGGAAGCCAACTCCTTTGGAGTAAAGTTAAGAACTGGAGAGATGGAAGAAACCTTCGAGCCCAAGTGATTTCTCCCCCATCGCTACCTAGTTGACTTCGATCTTTTCAGCCAAGTGTTGTTTGGCTAGGATCTTTGCGTTGTCCAGTGGCAGGGATGCAACGTCTTCAGCTTGGAATGGTCCATAGGGTTTCATGTCGGCGCCGATTATTGCTGGGACATGCGTTGTGAAGCGCAGAACTGCCATCTTACGCTCTTGCCTGACTTCAACCTTAGGGTTGCGTCCTTGAAGAACCTCTTTGGCCAGACTTTGGAATGCTTCTGAAAATGTGGAAGCGCTTGCGAAGATCTTTTCCTCGTCACCTGTCAAGACGTCAGGGGGCGCCTTCTCTCCCTTGTTAGCTTTCTTGATCATTTTTGTGTAACGAGCACGGGTCAATTCTTGAATCATACGCTTAGCGTTCTGCGTCTCTTTCTTGAGAAGGCTTGCCTTTGCACTTCTTTTATCGAGCATTCTGGCTTCTTCTGCCAGTTTCTTGACATAATCAGCGGTTCTGAGGTAGAAATCGGAGGGAAGTTTTGTCAATTCGCCATTTTCAAGCTCTTGCTTCCAAGTCTTGTACAACTCATCATACATTCTACTCTGCTACCTCCGCTCTTTTCTTACAAATAAGGAGGACAGCCGCTGCCGTAGGCAGCTCCACCTTCTGATTCTTGTAGGGACCAAAAGTCTCGTCACCAAGCCTAAATTCCGGCGCCTCTGACACCAAGACACACGCAGTTCCCCTCTTAAAGGCTACTGCACTTTTGAGCGGGTCAAAAGCTTCAATGCCTGAAATCGGACACTCAACCTTCTTCAAACCTGTTTTTCCATGCAATGCCCCGACGAGCCTGATCAGTCGATGTATGTCCGTCGTAACAACCGTATCTACTTTGGCAGACGCGGCTTCTACGCAAGAATCAACTATTCTCTTCCATGTTTCAAAACCCACTCCTCTCACGGCTCGGTACGGCCCCACATCATTCCAGCCTTTCAAGACAGCCTCTCTTTTTCGAATGATGGCCTCAGCAAGATTTTTCTTCAGCCCTAGTCTCGAGTAGTCCTCCTGTCCGCCTTTGAGGATGAAATCGTACATGGATCTCGCGATTCGTCCGCGCCAACCCGAATCACCTAAACGAGGCACAGTCGGGAAACTCGGCTTGCTCGGGCCTCTTCTGTCTAAGCTGCCAAAACCCATGTCTAAACCCAAAGCGCAAACGTAGTCTACAATCTCTTTTCGCGCAACAGCATCAAGCGTTCGGACCACGTTGCTCTCAACGTGAACATGATAGCCACGATGGCCTGAAAAGAAAGCATGCATATCTTTTTCGGAAAGACCAAAATCCTTCAGCAACATATCTAGAAGTTTAACAGCCTCATCTTTCGCGGATTTCAGGCAGTCTTCGCAGGACCAGGTCTTCACATCGAATTTTTGTCCATCACATATTGGACACTCTTCGGGCACGAGACCTTTCCCATCAAAGCCACATCCGCCGCAAGTCCAAGCGTCATGAACCTTACCGCAAGACGTCGCGATATGATCAGCGTCAATGTCAAAAATCAAATCTGCGCCCAGCCAACCCTTCTTATCCATCTCAGCCCCGGGGCTTTCGTAATATGCACATGAAAAATAGGCATCAGAAGGAATGCGAGTCCGCAGAAATGCCTTCAATTCCTCCCCTTTGCCAAAGCGATTATGCCGCAGCATTTGCCCTTCAAACAAAGCGAAGCCGAATTCACGCCTTTCCATAGATGAAGGCAATAAGATGGACGACTGGTTTCCCTGATAATACTGCGCAAACTTTTCTTTAATGAACGTTAACGAAGGTAGAATCACTCAGTTCAACCTTCAAAGAGGAATATTCAAAGAATCTAATAAGACTTGATCACCTATGGCAATACCCCCTGACTGTCGCCAATTGGGCAGAATTGGCGCGAGAAAAATCGACTGTAAGGGGATTTTGAAAACGCTGAGATCATAATGCCTGTGACGTTCTGGTTTTGTGGCAGAGGCACATCAAGACTTGCTTGTCTGACCTCATCTCTGTCCAGCTCATGCAAATTGAATGCTGACTCTCCGGACGCGAAGGGGAAACCCGAGCATAGAATCTGTGCGATGTCATGGGCTATTACGTCTTCCCCATTAGCAGTGAATGCTCTCGCAATTCCGCCGCCGAAGAGTATTAAATGCCCACTTCCAACGGGCAGATGACTGATCGATGCTCTTGCATTTTCTGACTCGGTAACTTTGCCTAACACAATTCCACCAAATTTCAGAACGTTGGAAACGAGCGCTCCCACAAAAGCATCAGTATATTGCAGATCAAGTGCACTTGAGAAGCTAGATGAGATGGAAGCATATCTCTCGACTTCGGATGATTCGTTGAACAACTCGAATCCCAATATTTGATTTTGAATCTTGCTGTAGTTGTCTTCGGAGAAAAGCTCCATGCTGCCGTCGCTACGACCTGAAAGATAACCGAAGGCGTCTCCCATCCAAATCAGCGTTCCACCCGATCGAAGCCAATCACCGACCAAGCTGCCATTATGGGGGTGTACCGTTTCAGGAAAAACACCTGATGGAATTATGATTACAGAATCATAATTTGTTTCCATTATGGTTCTCAGTTCTTCTGCATCTACAACCTTTATTGGCCCATTGTATCCCCTGAGCCCAAGCTCAACTGGCGCGTGATCCAGCAACCCAACCCATCGTTCTCTGCCAACAAACGAGGACGGATAGGCCTCGTCATAGTATATGAAAACGTCTTTATCCGCCGGTCGGCCTGAAGCCGAGGTAATCGGAGTGCCAAAAATCTGCATGTCGAGGGGATAGCTGTCGGACCTTATGCTGTAGTTGACCCTGATCCGGTTCTCATGTCGACTCAAATCAAGAACGGTGAAGCTAACATTCTGCCGTGTCAAGGACGGCATAAAGGCCAAAAACTGGCCGACCAACAGTACCACAAGTGTCAAAGCTAGAACTTTTGAAGGATCAATCAGGCTCCATCTGTATTTCTTCGGCAAGTGATAGTAGTTCAAGAGCTTATCTTTCTTAGAGGAGCTTGAAGAGTTTGATCTCTTCTCTTTCCCTAGAAGAGACAGTACTGTCTCTCTTAGGCACAATATCAAGATGGCAACTCCCAAGATTCCTGAAACAAGAAGGATGACCCACCCCGACGTTTGTTGGAAAAGGTACACGTTGGCATATACTGTTCTAACGCTTAGAAGTGGCGTGAAAATGGCCAAGGGATAGAAATAGTACAGAGGGCCAGTCAGCCCAATCGAGAAGATCAAAGCGGATGCTGACAATAAGATCAGTTTCCTCAGGTTGCGTTTGAAGAGACCGTAGCTTAGAGTCAAAAACGGAAGTATCCACAGTATGTACTGCGGGTTCACGGTCAGTGAAGTCAAGTAGGTTACGAGCAAAATCGCGATGTGCCCCAGAATAAAACCCTCCAAAAAGTCTTTCCGACTGAAGAGTGTAATGAGGCTGATGAGTATCGTCACTGCAAGTAGTAGCACTGTCAAACTAATAGAAACTAATCGAGTGTGGTTGGCGATGAACGGCAACAGCCATTCGAATCCAGGACAATATGCTACGTTGAAGATCGACAAGCCGCCAAGAGCCGTCACGACTGTTCTGCTGAAAATATCGTGAATTATGTTACTATTAATAAGAGGAGCCAAAAACATGCCTAAGGAGATCAACACACCTGCACCGAACTTGAACCAATTGATGAATACTTTCTTGAAATTCGCGGCCTGGGTCTCCAACTTGGTAGTCTCCAAGGTGGCAATTGAAGTAAGATATAGCGGCGTCAGAAGCACAGGATATATTTTGAACAAGGCTCCGAGACCTATCGCTATTCCAGATGCAAAGTATTTACGCCTGCAAAACAGGCAGAATGACAATACGGTCATCAATGCTGGGAGAACATCAAACTGGCCGTGAACAGAGTCTATGTAAATCACTAGAGGATTAAAGAACCAGAGGATGAATGACAACCGTGCATATTTCTCATTCCTGAGCTCTTTAACAATATTATATGTGATTATGCCTATTAGCGCGTCGGCGGTTATCAGTGGAAGCTTACAAAGAACATTGAACAGGGGAGAAGTAATCACGGGAGGCAGTTTCCAGTATTCGACAGGTAAACTCAAAGTACTCACTTGCACTCCTAACAGCTTAGGACTTGCGAAAAAGCTGGCCAATCTTAGCGCAGGAAACTCAACGTACGCCCACAGCGGAGGATAAGTGAAGGAGTTGGTTGTGTAGACATTGAGGCCCGCCAATAGATCGTTGGTCACAACGTATAGAACCTCAACATCGTATGGGTGAGATGTGAATGGTGCAAGAGCGAATCTTAATGCAAGCCCGACAAGGAGCAAGTTCAGGAACTTGTGTTTCCGCAAAACTGAAAAGCGCCCGAGTACCCGATCTTTAAGCGGCAAACAGAGATTCATCATGAACAGCCCAAGTTCCACACTCTATGTAGGTTTTCACTCATTTTGTACAAGCACAACGTATTTAGGACATTGCCTCTTAATGGGCATAATAAAGATAAAGCTTTTCAGTTGAACTATTGTGACCGAAATCCAGTGACTTTAGGTCTATGAAAACTTAAATCAAACGTTGCTTCTAGTCTGTAACGTTCATAATTCATTCGCGATCTGTTTAGGGCGCTCTGAAGGAATGATGTTCATCAACAGGGACGACAATAGAGGCGAAAACAACATCGAAAAGTTGCCCTTGGTGTCTATTATTGTTTTGAACTGGAATGGAGAGCAGGTGATCAGGCCCAGTCTTGACTCGATAAGAAGACTAGATTATCCCAATATAGAGGTGATAGTTGTTGACAACGGCTCCACGGATAGATCTGCTGACATAATTAGCAAGGAATTTCCTGATTTTCGCTTATTGCGAAATGGAAAAAACTTGGGTTTCTCTGGTGGAATGAATGTTGGGATAAAGGAATGCCGAGGGGATTTAATCGTTTTATATAACAATGACGCTATAGCTCACCCAACAAGCCTTTCCGCGATGATCAAAGCAATTCGTTCAGAAGAGGTCGGCATGGTAGGTGGTATCATCCTTTACGCCGAGCCAATGAATGTGATAGGGTCGCTTGGGGGTAAATTTGATCCCATTACAGGTGTAATATGGGCCGAGGGACATGGCAAGAAACTGATGGTAGAAAAGCCTGAAAAGGGTTTGATTGAGGACTTGGATTACGTTTCAGGGTGCGTGCTTCTCACAAAGAGAGATGTCATAAACAAAATTGGTCTGTTTGACGAGCAGGTCATTCTCTTGGGACAAGACTTGGATTGGTGTCTGAAGGCCCGAAGAGCTGGGTTTAGATGCGCCTTGGTTCCTTCAGCCGTCATTTGGCACATCGGCTCCCATTCATTCAGACGTATGCCTCTACGAAGCTATGCTGAAAGGCTGAAGTCTGATCTTCAAACTATCACACTTCATTTGCCAATAATCCCTATGTTCTCAGCCCTTTTCTTTCAGATTGCGATTGCACCATTTTTTGAGCTATATTTCTATAGCCAATCTGACATTTCCATCCATTCAAGACTGCAGGCTCGCATGAGAGCTTTTTGTGAGAACTTGAAAAGCTTGCCAGACCTTATGTCTAAAAGAAAAGAAATCGCCATGTTAGGGCATCTTCAACTAAGACCCAGAACGTTCGAGTTGGTCAAGTTCGCCCTATTCAGAGCAAAGTCCAAAGAATTCTACATGGGAAAAATTCTTCAAAAGCTAGAATAAACTCTTGGTTGGTCAAGCATACAGAGCTCACAGCTTCTTAGCAAGCAATTTGGAACTCTCAGCCCTATAGCGCGGAGAAACCTTTCCTTGAATAGCATCAGAAAAAGCAAATAGTCGACACAGGGATTCGAAGAATACTAGGGCAATCAAGTAGAAACTTTTTCTCCAATACTTCACTGCCACTTTTCCAAATACAGGGGCCAGAACGTCAATGCGTGTGGTCGGAACGACGTAGTGCGATGTATTCTTGATGAGAAAGTGTCCGCCAAGCACTCTTCTTCTCTTTGCCAGATAGTCTCTTACGTTCATTGGGTCTTTAGCATATACTTTGGCGTCCGAGACATACGTTACTTTATGACCTTGGGCTTGCGCACACCATGAGACATATTCGTCATCCGAAACTACCATTTGAGGAATATGATCAACTATCTGCTTTCGGAAGGCGAAAAAAGCACCATTAACCTTCGGCGCCTGATTCTTGTCAATAAGCCCTTGGGAGAGCAGATCATTTAGTTCACGTTGAAAACTCGACGCAAAGGAGAGGAATTTGCTCTCTCTTGATGAATTCAGAGGGAGAACATTTCCGCTTACGACGTATATGTTCTTATCATGTGAAAAAGGGTCAACAAGTCTGCTCACGCAATTTTTGCTAAGCTTTGTGTCGGCATCCATCAGAACTACTACGTCTCCCTGCGCGACCTTCAGGATTCTGTTAATAGCAGCTGCCTTTCCGCACCTTTGTTTTCCCTTGATCAGTCTGATTACACCCTGAGGGTTCTTTATCTCACTAGCTACCCTAAGAACTTCAGCGCAAGTTCTGTCAGTGCTTCCATCGTCACTGACCACAATTTCGACAATGTTTGAATCTAGTTGAGTAAGAAGCTCATTCAAGAGAACACCAATACTTCCTTCTTCATTGTAGGCAGGTATTCCAATGGAAACCTTGAGTAGATTGCCATTGCTGAAACGAACACAGGAAGGAAGTATTGCACGAGTGTTTTTCCGTTGAGCACCTGTCTCCATGCTGCTTACTCCTCCTCGTTACAGTTGTACCTTGTTTTGCATGTTTATTAAATTCTTTCTGGAAAGGGTGTTTGTCATGACGTTCAATCGTCTGTCAGAGCGTGTTGAAGGATTTGGATGCTGGTTCTTTCATACGCCAGAAAGCGCTATTTTATGAACTCGCGATAGAACAACACTCCATTACTTCTCTTGGATGTGTATTCGAAAACAACAAAGCCTACAACCTCAGGCTTCAGGACTAATCGGGCATTATCGATTCTTGTTTCCTCTTTCGCGAGATGAAAGCTCTGATAGTACTGAGCAGAATCAGGACTCATTTGCAGAACACCAGAACACAGAATTTGAGCGAGATCCCAAGCTGCAAGTTCTGGACCATTCAAAGTAAGGCTCTCCATCAAAAAGAAACCAAAGATCACGAATTTTCCTGTCCCCATGGGAATCATTGACACGGAAGACCTGAGTTTAAGGGGATTTTCTCCTCCAATTTTCCCTAGAACTAGACCATTCTTGGCCCATACAATGTCAAGAAGAGGTGCCTGTTGAATGAGATCATAGCTTATTTCAAGAGCTTCCGAAATCGGAGATGAAAATGTGGCTATGCTAGGGTTATCTTTCATCTCAAGATATTCAAAGAACCCGTCTAGACCTAGTTGCCTTGAACCATCTCCACGGGGATTTTGAGTCATATTGTCCTTTATGTCTTCGCTCTTCATCCCCTTTTCGACGACGTAAAAGCCTATGTGGAAACCGAACCATATTAGTACCCCTCCGCTGTCTACCCATGGCTTGACTAGGTTTGTTTCCTTGGAGAAGAGGTTTGAAGGAAAGGCCCCTGACGCCATGATTACTACGGCTGGTTCTTTGTTCACAAATATGTCTTGAAGTTCGGCAGCGCTTGCAAGTCTCGTTTCATTAGAGTATCCTCGCAAACGAAGTTCACCATTCAAGTGTGCTTGTAACATGGCACTGAACGTCCAGTCAGTTGCAACCGTTGGATATTCAGTGTCATAGAACACGTAGACCGGTAAGTCCTGTGGAAGTGTGCTTAACGGCGTAACCACCACTGTTGAATCTAGAGGCATGTCTGCAGTAAGTTCATATGTTATGTTCACTGCATTCTCAGCCCTATCTGGCAGCCGAGTCACGTCGAGAACCTTGAAGGACCCCGGCTTTGACTCAATGATCGGCATATACCATAGCAGCTCCCCTACTAGCAACATTACCAGAACCGCAGCTGCCACGTATTGCCACTTATTCCCCATCATTCTTGGTCATCCGAAGGTTCTTAATCAATAGTGACATTACCATTATCTGCCCGAGAAAACCAATTCCTCCGAAGACTGTGGATAAATCTTGTCTTAGATATTGTGAAATGATTCCTTGCGAATTTACGTAAGAGGAAATGTTGTCAATCAATTCTTGTGGGTTATACAGTCGTGTAAACATTGCCAATGGATAAAGAAAAGTCTGTGGGCCTTGTAAGGACATGTAGTAGAGAAACCCAGCAGCCGAAAAAACGCTTATGGGCCAAATGAAACTTCTCCGTTTACAACATAGAACAACCAACAGTGGCATAATCCAAAGCAAGTACTGCGGTTGCAGTGTAATAGGCAAGAATAGGTAGATTAGACCCGTGAAAAAGGCAGTTGTGAGCAGGATTGCTTCATGCTTTAACTCCAAGAGTACAGTAAGAAAAAGGGCAAGAACGAAGCATATTACGGGATAGTAAGAGAAAACAGTCTGAATTACCCCTATGTGCTGATTGAGCAAGCGGGATTTGTTTGGATCTGCTGCGAAGAACCATTGGTTCAGACCTCCAAGAATGGATATTTCCTTCGAGATGCCTGAATACATTAAACCCGCATACTCCGTGAACAATGGCATGAAGAAAACAAGGGGTACGATGCACCCCGCAGCAAACTTCAAAAAAAGTTCTGCGTTGTTTCTTAGATTAGGTGCATTGAAGGAATTCCTAAGCCCTCTGAAAAGCAATACAACACTCAAAGGGATAGCTACAAAAATCGGAGACGTCTTGGCCAGAGTACCCAAGCCAAACGATAACCCCGCTGAGAAGTAATTCTCCTTGAAAAGAAAGAATGCTCCCAGAAGAATGAAGAATGCAACAACGATGTCGTATGATCCATTCAGATAAGAGACGGCCAATGTGAAAGGGTTGAAGAGCCAAATTAGGAAGCAACGCTTAGGCGTTTTGGAATCAGATGCTAGGGTCTTGGCGAAACAGTAAATCAGGATGCCCGTAAGAAGGTCAAAGCATAGGAGAGGGAGCTTCCATAGAACAAGAAACAATGGACTGACTTGGCAATACGCAACTATTGCTTCAGGCCTGGTTCCAGTTAGGACTTCTTGGATAGAATGGAAATCAAATGAGACACCCAGTTGATATGCTAGTCTGAACAAAGGAAAAGTGATGAAGTGAACAAAAGGCGGATAGATTGAGGCATGAAGAGCATATGGATCATTGCCGCTTATCAGATAGGCTAGGCCAGATTGGTATGCACCCATATCATATGGCCATATGAAGTAGGGCATCAGAACGATGCGCAGTAGTAGACCCAAGATAAAGAAACTCGTAAGCTCATGGGTAAAGTAGCTCCGTAGGGTTGAAATGATTCTCTTCATTTTCTATACCATTCAATACCATTCTTATTCAGGATTTTAGTTGTTCTAGCAGCGCTCCAAATGCGATAGTGCTTTCGCCTAACGTAAAAGTCCCAAATCCCTAGAAGCCTCCCTGAACCTTCCAATAGCACATACCCCATTATGTGATGAAGCTTGCTCGCGTTCTCGAATAGGCATTTGAGCAGCTCTTTGACAATCTTCGCTGAACCTTCAATAGTCATGGATGAGACCAAATAGGATGCTTTGGCTTTGATGAAAAGGTGGCCTGCATAATGTCTCCTGATCTGACTGAGAAATTCTGCAATATTCTCAGAGCCCTTGTTGAAGACGAGAGAATCACTCACTAGAACAGTTTTGAAAGCTTTGGCGCGCACAATTGCCTCAATATATGCTTCATCCGCCGAAACCTCATCAGGTATGCGATTCACTAGACTCTTTCTGAATGCTATTGTTTCCCCATGTCTCTCTAATACATGATGCAATCTCCAATGTATTTGGACCACAGTTCCCATGAAGCTGTCGGAATCATTGACCGGAACTGGTCTTGCACTGCACAGCCCGACTCTCTGGTCTTGGACCAGTGGAGAAACAAGATTCTGAAGGGTCATTTCATTGAAAATCACGTCACCGCTAGATATTACTATGATTTCATTCTTGCTTGCCTTCAAAAACTCGTTGATGCCAGAAGACTTGCCCTCGGCTGAGTCTTGGACAATAAGCCGAACTTTGTTGTCTTTCTGCATATATTTCAGCACAAACTCGTTGGTCTTGTCTCCTGAGCCAGAAGAAACAACAATGACCTCATCAATTACTAAACCACTCGACTTTTGTTCAGACACGCTGCGTAGCAGATCCAGAATGTTCTTTTCCTCATTGTGAACAATGACCCCTACACTTACCTTCGGCATCGAAAGCCCAAATAGCTTGGTTGCGTCTTGCACGTTTGAAGACCCGCCCCAAACATCTATGGAGCCAACCTCACATGACAGCGTATCTCTTGATCTCAACGGAATCTCCTTAATCCAGAACACTTGCGGCAACGTATAGTAAACTCAGAACCGACATAAGGTTTTTGATACTTACACACCCCAGCATTAGTAACCTCCTGATACTGCCTTCAATTCAACTACTCGAAAACTCAGTTTCACAGCAACGGGCTCGGATGGCACAAGAGGCTATGCGAAGGTTACAGTCCCAAAGAACCTCACACCAGATAGCACAAGCATCAAGGCCTACCTAGATGGTAGTACCATAGCATGTTCGATAACGCCTACAATAGACTCGCTACTTTTGACCCTCAGTTACATGCATAGCACACATAGAGTGACCATAAACCTCGGTTCAATGCCGCCCTCTTTCATCGAAACACCCCGTGGAAGGCTTACGGCCTACGGAATACCCCTTACATTAATAATCGCGGCCATAATTGTCTATGCCGTAAGGAAGAAGCACAAGAACCATTAACCGTTAGCGATAGCAAGACTAGCGGGACCAAAGGGTCTATGCAAATAACGTGCGTGACTATGGCTAGCGAGAAACCAGCTCTACATTCCTGCCCAGATGAGCGTTAGCTCCTTTTCAATACGACTTTTAGCAGGATGTAACGAATGAATTCCTTTATTTCATTGATGGTGAGCTTTGATTTTCCTTTTTTCCTGTTGACAAAAGTTATCGGCGTTTCCCTTATTCTGAATTTTCGGCGGTAGGACTGCCTTATCGTTTCTATTTGAATTTCATAAGTCTGGCTGTGCAAGTCATTGACTATCTGCCTGACTAGATCAGTTGAATAGCAACGCAAGCCGCTCGTGTAGTCATGTATTGTTGCACCTACTAGAAAAGAGGACAGCAGATTAGCCACGCGGCTTATCACCCACCTGACCATGCTCCAGTTTGCTACTCCGCCTCCCATGCAGTATCTGCTTCCTATCGCAAGGCCTTTTACTTCCTTAGCCGCTGAGACCAGTGATGGAACATCTGCAGGATTATGTGAGTAGTCCGCGTCCATGGTGACTACGTATTCAGGAGGGTTATCAAGTGACAAGAACGTTCTGAAACCGTCTGTTATTGCTGTTCCAAGTCCTGATTTCTTGGGCCTTACAAGAAGAAGTATATTCTTATATTTTCCCTGAAGCCCTCTTACGACATCTGCCGTGTGATCTGGACTTGAGTCGTCTATGACTAATATGGAAAGGTTAAGGTTTAAGCCTTCAATTTCATGAACCAGCCTTTCAATGCTTGCCGCTTCACAATATGTCGGAAGAATGACCCCGACATCGGAACTCACGTCAGTGTTGCCTTCGACCAGCGAAAACTCCATTGTTGGCTTTTCACCTTTGATGATAGCGTTCACTTAAGAGCACTTGATATATAAAAGCTACTACAATGCAAACTTCTTCTATAGGCTTCAACCTGATGTTTTTAGTTTCCTTCTGTAGTAAGCCAATGGATGTCGTACTCTTTGGCACAATTCGTTAGGTCCCGGGCATACTCCATGCGTTTTCAGTGTGTCACACTGTGGAGGAACGTAGCGGGTTCTTGAGCCCTTTTCTCCTGCAATGTGTTCAACTTGGTAGCGTGTCATTCTCTCGTTGAAGTCAGAAAAATTCCTGAACAGCTCAATCACCTTCTCAGGCGACATTCCCACGTTTATCAAGAATGAAGTCAGCGTGAACCGCCCCACATGGGACAGATGTCGACCAGAAGTGAACGCTTGGTAGAGAACGTCTACGCACGGCGGAAAAGCCTCTTGCACCATGATTCTCGGTAAACCTTCCATCTCAGCTTCTCCAATCTTTTCAATTGCCAGCTTCTTAATTTTGTCAGCCATCTCATTTATCGCGGCTGGAAAATTAGGCGGCTTCTTCACATCCAATCGTTTCTCGATGTGCTTCCGGACTTCCTCACTAAGCAACCTTGTTGTTTCATTTCGTGTCAGGTAAACGTTGCCGCCGCGCAAGAGACGGTTAACGAGTTTCCATTTCTTATCGCGCAAATGCATAGTGTTGCTTACGTAATCTACGAAGCTCAGCGAAAATTCGCACGGAATCTCGGCGCGATCGTTTGCCTTAAGATTCCATTCGAAATTTTCTGCAATTTCCATGATCTTTTCCTTGGATTCAAGCCTCATTTCCTCATGTGCCTGCTTTGCCTCAGCCAAAGCATATCGTTTCTTGATGAAACTGTTTTCAGTTGCAATCACTAATAGGATTGCGGCGGGAAAAGACAGTATTTCAATTTCAGCGTTTCGCAGCTTCTTGCCTGTCAACGTGTACAGGATTGCTTCTTCAACCCTCTCTTCAGCGCGTTGAAGAACGCTCGAAAAATCTGGCGTGGCCAAGTCTTCGACTTTCAGATCGAGCTCCTTAACGTATTCTGTGGTTTCTCTGAGAAAAGGGTACTTTGCTAAATCGTTCCTTGTGAACCTAGCAGTTGCGTGTTGCATCTTGTTTTTCTCGTCACTCTGTCTCGATTCTTGGGGCTAAGTAGAAAGTCAGCTTTCCACCTTTTACCTGTTGAAAGTCAAGCTTCACCGGCATGTCTGACGAAAACTCCAACGTTGCAATGTCAGAGGTAGCAGATGCTGCCTTGATGATCTCCGTCAAGTAGCTTAAGCTGAACGTCGCCTTCGAAGGCTGAGTTGCCTCCAAGTCCAGCAGAGTGTCGCTTCCTTTCTGAATCGTTATAGTCGCACCCATAAGGTCGCCTGCCGCGTTGAAAACGAGCTTCTCGGGATCAGCCTCAAGCCTGACGTGGTCACTTACGAGTTGAGCATCCTCAATTGCCTGACTCAAACCGTCAGTGGTGGCTTTGACCTTAACGTTGAAAGTGAGTTTCGGCGTCGGCACTTCCTCCTCTGATGCTTCAAGAGTAGGCATCGTAAAGTTCCTCGAGTACTTACCAGCTATAGCAACCTGCAGACGCCCAGTCTTCTCATCAAGAGACAACTCCACGACTTCATCCTTGCCAGCTCGTTTCAACAGCTTCAGCAACTCAGTTATGTTTACGCACATTTTTGCAGGAGCATCGCACACGTACTCCTCAAAAACAGTCTTTGGCCATTCAAAGTCGACCATCGCAACTCTGGACGGATCCATAGCACGCAGTTTCATGCCTTCAGAATCAAGTTTAAACGTGGCCTCATCAACAAGGATCGAGATAGACGTAATCATGTCCCGCAGAAACTTGGCATCCGCGACCTTAAGCTTAAACATCGAATTCACCAGTCTTATTCGATATGCTTAGTTTCTAATAAAAGACTTTACATATTAACCTTCAGCCATCAAATCGACTAGTTCTCAATCATGCGCACCAACCCAGCCCCTTTTAGAGAAAGAATATCTTTCTCACTAAGACTGCCGCCGAAGCAACGTTTAGTGCATAGGTGCTTGCGATGAGGGTTCCATGGAAAGTGACTGAACGGCCAACATGGCCACTCATTGCTGAGGGCACTCGTAAGACCTCAGGACAGACCTTATTTGGAAAGTGATACTATTGCGGAAAAAGTGTCGAGTTCCATACTACGGCCTACCCATACATGGAGCCGCCACCATCTCATGTATGCCGACGACTTGAAGCCAGAAAAGCCTGGATCATGGTTCAAACGAACGGCACATCAGAACCCGGAAGCCTACGAGTATTCCCTGAAGGTGTACTCGCATTTTGTACACCGCAAGAATTGTGTCGAGGATTCATCTGCGCCTCTGGTCTGCACCTGCCAGACGTACGCCAGATTGTTGCCACATTTTGGACATTCGATTCTTACAGTTGGCAAAGTTCGAAGCTTCTGCTCTTCCTTGCCGATCACCGCCACAAGCTGCCGAGGGTTAGGCTGAATGACTTTCGCAGCTTTCGGCTCAATCTTCTTCTCAGTTGCCCTCTTCTTGTAGCCACACTTCGGACAAGTCATCACTAACGCCGCTTCTTTCCCAGCTTTTCCCTTCTTAGGCACGAGACGAGATCCACACTTGGGGCAAAATTCCATGCTGGTATACTCCATTGTCCGTTTGTTTTCCCTTAGCATAGTGTCTTTTAAACCTTTTCTTGTCTCAATAATGATTGTCGCTAAGCGTGACCTATGCTGATCCCAGAAGCAATCAGGTGTGCCACTCGCAAAGCTTCGGGAACATTGCTCCTAGTAGAAGTTATCTGCAAGATCCTTCTCGCGTCCTCCTCACATATGCCTGCTATCTGCATGTAAACCCTTGCGCTCTTGCTTCTTGTGCACACTTCAAACAGTTCTCCTGTCCCTCGTATGGCATTCCAACGTTTTTCACAGTGAGGCAGATTCTCTAGAGCATGCCGAATTTTCGCGAAGTTTGGTTTCTCCCGAGTTACTGCTATGACAGGAAGCCTTGTTTCCGCGTTAAGTTTCTTGATGTCGATGACATTGAAGCCGGCGCATGTTACTCCGTTGAGCATTATTACCCTCAGTTGCTTGCGATGAGGCGAGTTGATTATCATGGAGGCTATCTTGCGAGTGGCGTCCAACCCGTCAACTCTCACTTTGGTATGCATGACGCCGTCAAGCCAGTATCCGCCGCGAAAGACTACGCCGACAATTAGGGCAAAACCCTTCACGTGAGGGGTGAATACCCCATCGTCAACTCCCAAGACTCGAATTTCAGGCTTGACAATTCGAAACCTTTTGCATGACAAGAACAATGCCCCAACGTCGCCAGAAAATATGAAGGCGCATAGATTTATAAGCTGATACTTTGGTCAACTAACACCATGCTGATGGAAACGATCACAGCATGTTTCCTTCTAATCTGCTCTGGATTGTTCTTCTCGATTAACCTTCACAACATTCTTGTAATGCACAGATCTGATGACAGCGTGAGATCACATGCAGAGATTGACACACCCTCAGACTTCGTTGTAAGCGTCGCTGCCTTGGGCACTTTTGCGTACTTCTTCGAAGCTTTGTCGTACCCTTTTCTCGTCTTGGCTAATCTTCTATCATTGCCAAGTGTTTTAGCTTTCAGCCTCCCAACCACGCTAGCTTTCTCGACGCAGGTCTTGGGTCTTCTTTTGACGGCGATTGGATATTTCCTATTTCTGTGGAGTATAATCGTGCGCGGAAAATATGCAGCTTCATGGGCGATGCGGAACAACCACAAACTTGTCACTTGGGGCCCATACAGGTACGTGCGCCATCCATCCTATCTCGCCTATTTCCTCATGTTCATCGGCCTATTCGCCATCTGGCCAAGCTGGCCTGCAATAGTTCCTCTGATCGCAATTCCGGGCTACTTCCGAGTCACCCTTCGAGAAGAAAGACTACTTGAACAGCGCTTCGGCAGCCAATATCTGGACTATCAAAGGAGGACAGGACGCTTTATCCCCAAACCCTGACAGAAAACCCGCAGTGAAGAAAAGCAAAACCGTTGAAGTGTTCAACATTGAAGAAACATGACAGAAGGTTCCCCTTCGTACAGACGCATAACAGCTTGACTGAAGTCCTCACAGACCACAAACTTGCATCCCTAGGCGACGCATTCGTCAATCTTGTTTACTCTCTAGCCTTGTCGAACAGGAAGAACAAACCTTTTGGTGGAAAAGTGAAGGGCGGCTTACTTGCTGAAGGGCTTAGAAGAGCTGGATTAAGGCCATATGTTCCATCAAGCGTGTCTAGCCACACGCTGGCTGATGCTGCAGAAGCGCTCATAGTCTATGCATGGCTGCACAGCTCCATTACTCTGGAAGAAAGTGTGGGGCTGCTGGAAAAAAGCGATGATCTGGCCGATGGCTTAGGCGATCTTCTTAGAAAGATAGTGAACAGGGTCAAGCTTTCTTAAGGGCTTTCTGAAATTCTTTGCCGAACTCGTTGTTCAGTTCACGCGCTTTTGCCGCAGCATGCTTTAGAACTTCTTCAGGTTTGGCCTTGCCCTTCGTGCGGACATATACTATTGTCCTTGCTGTCATAGGATGAGGAATGTCGTAACCAGCCAAGTCTACATTCTCCTCTTCCAGAATCATTTTTTGGAGCAAATTGCAGAGAGTGTGCCCGACACCTTCAATTTCCAACTTCAGCTCGTCTGACTTCTTGCTCAAAACTTTGACCTTCATCCACATGGTCTCCTGTTCTCAGATCAATTCTTTCCCATAATCAAAGGCAGTCTTCCTCGTCTCAATTCGTCCACACTTGGGACAATGCATGTTCTGCCGCCTGGATTCCAACGTGGCCCCGCAGGTTGAACAAAAAGCGTAGATAACGCCTAACTCCTTGTCCTTAGTCGACAAGTGATAAACCTGATTCTTCTCGCTGATAACCTTGGCCCTTACGATGTCGCAGGCCTTGCAGACTTCAAACATGGAATCAACATACCTCAAATGCACATCAGAAATGTGCAGAACTCCCATGAAGACGCCTGAAAGCGTCTTGTCTCCCACTTGAAAGATACGCACATTAGCATTCTCAGGCTGAGCTCCCACAACTTGACCGACTACGATGCTCCCGACTTTGGGAATCACTACGCCGCGACCAACCGGATGAACTGAAACATGCCTAGTCGCAAGGTCATGCAGGGCCCGGCCCACAACCTCAGAATAGATAACTCCATCCTTCACAAAGGTTCCTGCATCCGGAACAAACTCTTCAATCACGCCTAAGCGTTCGCCTGGGAGGACTAGCTGCCCACTTTTCTGTTCAGCTGGTTTTGAACTCATTCAAATTCCCTTTTCTCAGTCTCGCGTACATTCAAGCAGTATTAATTTTCAAGCATGCGCTTTAATCATTTGCTTGATGGCATACAGTAGTTTTCGATGCCTCTCAATAAACCTTTTGATTCATTGACTCGCCAAGCGACTCTCACCTTCGCGACACACGATCCAGAGGCTACAAACGGCGTTCTGTAAACAGGCTGCGGCTATTCTCCCAACAGGGTCAGCCGTCTATCACGTACAGGTCAACTATGAACTCATGTTTCTTCTTCGTGTGGAAACTGAACATATACGGAATCGACATAACCATAGCGTAGACAGCTCTAATTTTTCGACCTCGTTCTTCAACGAACTCCTTGAAGAAAGAAGCAGGAGCAACTTGCACTATTCCATCGGAGCCAGCCTTCAACATGCTATAGAAAGCCTTACTCTTGCGTGGGCTTTTGTGAAGCGAATACACCGTTTTGCCCACTTCCAAAGCTTTTTCAAGAAACTTCCTATCAGCCCTGAGAACCTGTACGCCATACGGCGGGTTTTGCAATACCGTATCAAACTCTCCACAGACAGCGTCTACGTCAGCGACAAGCCAGTTCACCTTCTCTTTCAAAGCGGTTCTCATCGAATTTTCGACCGCCACGTTTATGGCAGTTCTGTCCACATCCACTCCTAGCACGCTTTTTGCGCCTAGAAAAGCGGCACCTATAGCCAGTCTCCCTGTGCCGCACCCTAGATCCAAAACTGATTTGCCAGCAATACTGTCGTTTGCGTAAGCAGCAATGTAAAGCATTGTTGCAGCAACGCCGGCGGGGATGGTGTACTGTTCAATGTTAGGTCTAGGTGCAGGATGTGGTTCAACACGAGAAAGCAGCCGTTCCAACTCTAGTTTTCGAACAATCCTTTTCTGCATAATTCTTCCCAAGACATTTCGCCAATAACCACTAGAGCTTCATTCTTTGAGAGCATGGGCACCTTGAATCTCTGAGCATCTTCAACTGACAGCCTGGGACAGGCAGTGTTCACGTACGCTTCTACTGTTGGAAACTCAATGAGCGCTTCTGGCGTGATTTCATTGATGGCAAAAAGATATGCAACCTTCGCTTTCTCTTCAAGCTGCCGTTTTATCTTATAAGCTTGCTCGAGGCTTTTCTGTCCTGGTTTTAATCCAACTAGGATTCCGAAAGTCTTCGCTTTTTGGGCTTCTTCTATGCCTCTCCATCGTTGTCTGATGATTCTTTCAGCCTCTTCGTCAATGGAGGAAGCTTCGTTATTGTATGGGTCAGCAATTATCGTGGGTCTTGAGGTTGACAAGGCTACTCCTAGGGCATGGAATCGGCCGCCGCCGATGAAAAGAAAGGCTTCAACATCCTTCGCTATTGATCTAGCATTGCTGTAATCGCATCCGATAACTTGTCCAGGATAGCCCAGTCTTCCAGCGTCGCCTATCATGACGGTTTTTCCTGCTCGGACCAGAATTTCTCTGGCTGCATCAAGAGTTTGCACATGTTGCACTGTCGTGGTCAGACCGATCCTACGCCATTTCTCAAGCATTAGCAGAGCTTTTCGAACGGCTTCATTAACGTCTACGGTTGCTCTTGCCTCAATGTACACCGTTGGGACAGGCTCATGCTTCAGAGACTTGGCATGTCCGTAGTGAACTATTAGATCTGCCCCCAAACTCTCAGCTGCTTCAGTCGCTAGATCGCATGCACCGTAACACGGATCTGCAGAGACTATAGGCAAGGCGCCTGTCCTTTCAATGGCCTCTGCCAAACGTGGCGCTTCAGGCTTCAAGCCTTCAGGAAGCTGTAGCAGAACGCGCTTGGCTCCGAGTCTAAGTATTTCCTGTTTCACTCTTTCCTCTTCAAAATCGAAGTTTTTCATTTGGACACTCTCAAGACTCGAATTTGGCCAGAACACAAATCATGGAAAACGGAACGGGTGGCGACTGCTATTCAAGTGCCCATTCCAAGTCCTGCTTTGACCTTTGGGTTGGACGACGAAGGGCCCTTTCATGCTGTTCAGCGAGTTCCTCAAGCATGATCTTGCGTTCTATACTCGCCACGAGCCTTTTTGTTGCAATAACCGCGTCGTTGTTCACTGAGATGCTGTCTATCCCAACTCTAACGAGGAACTCTGCAAAGTCTGGCAGGTTTGACGGACCTTCACCGCATATGGACACTGTTGTACCATTCTGATGCGCCACCTTGATCAAGTGAGCAATTATCCTCTCCACTGCTTGGTCCCTTTCATCGAAGTAGCCCATTTGGCCTAGGCGTTCTGAGTCTCTGTCAATCATTAGAATGCCCTGCGTCATATCGTTTGAGCCTATCGAGAATCCGTCGCAGAGCTTCGAGAATTCGTCGGCAAGTATGGCGATCGAGGGGGTTTCAGCCATGAACCAAACCTTGAAGTCCCTTGATCTTTCCAATCCTTCTTCCCGCATGATTTCCAGCACTTTCTTTGCTTCCCACACTGTGCGGACGACTGGGAGCATGACCCACACGTTCTTGAGCCCCCATTCTCTGCGGCACTTCCGGATCGCTTGGCATTCGAGCCTATAGGCTTTCTCGTACCATTCACTTATGTATCGGCTGCATCCACGCCATCCAAGCATCGGGTTGGCCTCCACAATTTCGTATTTGTCGCCTCCCTTCAGCTCGCGGTACTCGTTGGTCTTGAAATCGCTGAAACGCACCACAACGGGGCGTGGCTGTATCGCCCTTGCCACGGTGGCTATTCCTTCAGCCAGCTTATCCACGAAAACTTGTGACCGACCAGTGTCCACAAAGGACATGGGGTGCTCACCTATGTAACTGGCTAGAATGAACTCCATTCGCATCAGCCCAATGCCTTCAAACGGCAAGTCTTTGTAATCTTCAACTTTCTCTGGAACACCCAAGTTCATGTATATCTTCGTCGCGGTTACAGGCACAGACTGGAACACGCCTCCGGAAGCCGCGGAGCTGGAAACGGTTGCTCCACTGGCTGATGAAAGCTGCGCAGTTAATGCTTGCAGCACGCCTTCATACACGATGCCGCTTTTTGAATCAACAGTGTATTCTTTTCCGGTGACCATGAGTTTCGTAGCGTTCTCAGTTCCGACTACGCATGGAATGCCAAGTTCACGGCTCACGATGGCCGCATGGCAGGTTACTCCACCTTTATCAGTGACTATGGCTCCCGCCATCTTCATGAAAGGCACGTAATCAGGATTAGTCATGTCAGTAACAAGTACGTCGCCTTTCCGCATGACTTTTGAGGCTTCTTCTGGGTTCGTGACTACCTTAGCGACGCCTATGCCAAAGCTTCTTTTCCCAGCTGCAATCCCCCTCACAACAACGTTCAACATTTCTGTCGGCTTGATTTTCTCTGTCTCAGCGTTGACCGGTGCTTCTGCGATCTTCTGGGTCCAAACCGTTTCAGGCCTTGACTGCACTATGAACATGTTAGCTGGAAACGATATGTCCCTGTCAATTGCCCACTCAATATCTTGAGGCTTCCCGTAATGCTGCTCAATATGCTTTGCAAGGTCTGCTAGTCTCAGGATCTCCTCGTCACTAATGCACGGCTGCTCTTGCTTCTCAAAGGGTACTTCCAAATGGACTGTCTTGCCTGTGTTCGGATCACGAATGTACTGGATAGTCTTCTTGGCCAAACGTCGCTCCACTATTTTCAGAGTCTTCTTATCAACTACGAAATCATCAGGTGTGACAGAACCTGAGACAACTGCTTCGCCCAGGCCATAGTTGCCCTCGATTACTATTTGGCTCAGATCTCCGGTGACAGGGTTTATCGTAAAAGTAACCCCTGCCGCTCTGGAATTCACCATTTCTTGGACTCCGACGCTTATGAAAACCTTCTCATGTGCGAAGCCTTTCTCGGTGCGATAGAATATTGCACGCGGGGTGAAGAGGCTTGACCAGCATTTAACGGTGTACTTGATAACCTCTGGGGCACCTCGTACATTCAGAAAAGTCTCTTGTTGCCCAGCGAAGGAGGCATCAGCCAAATCCTCGGCTGTTGCGCTCGATCTTACGGCTACAAAGACTTCTGTATTCAGTTTCTTGCATAACTGCTCATATGCTAACTTGATGGCGTTTTCGATGTCTTTAGGCATTGGTGTTGCTTCTATTAGTTCCCTAATCTTCTTAGAAGCAATTTCGTACAATTTCGGGTCGTTCGGATTTGTCACCGTTT
>Ga0315280_10001235_pt1 | contig 44581 bp, 31 predicted proteins | sample YL17G06_40_MG_FD_203697 | JGI IMG/M metagenome (GOLD analysis project Ga0315280, IMG submission 203697) | Sediment microbial communities from Yellowstone Lake, YNP, Wyoming, USA - YL17G06_40 | ecosystem: Environmental > Aquatic > Freshwater > Lake > Sediment | place: USA: Wyoming | collected... | reverse complement strand
ACCTGATCATCGTGGATGAGGCCAACCACCTGAATATCGAGGCGATGGAACTGTTGAGATATGTTTACGATTTGGGGCGTCTTGGAGTAGTTCTTGTTGGAACCTTGCGGCTCTACGAAATCTTCACAGACGGCAGCCGGCCCGCAGGGGAACTGGAGCAGCTCTGGAGCCGAGTGGGAATCTGCGAGCTGCTGCCGGGCCTGACGGAATACGAGGCCAGGCAGGTCATTCAGAAGACGTTGGGGCGAATCCCTGAGATCACCACAAAGCAGATCCTGAGGCAGACGGGAAATTCGATCCGGCGGCTCGCCAGGCTGCTCGAGCACTTGGCGGAGCTGAAGGAACTCAACGGCGACCGAGACCTTGCGGATTTGATTCCGGTAGCTGGGGAGAGCTTTCTTGCGCCAGCCCGCTAGTCGGTTCGAACTCGCATAGAGCGCGAAAAGGCAGGCCAAAGAGGCTGTTTCAAAAGGCTGCGCTCAATCTCCCGCAAGTTGTTGAATCCCCAAGTTCTGAATTTGCCACTTTGGGGTGTTTCAAAAGGTGTGTTTTGGTGCACCCAGGAGATCGACTCATTCAGGCAGGGACAGCATCGTTATGATGTAAATGGCCATGGAGTAGGCGACATAGTGAAGCGCTTACTTCGCGCTCGTACCAAAAACTTTAATCGGGTCCTGCGGGTATTGGGGATCCTCGTGTTTGTGGGGTTGTCGTCGGAGGCTGGCCGTTGCAAGGACACTAATAAGGGAGTAATATTTCTCCGCGTGATCTGTTCGATGGTGCCTTACCGTCCCTGTGAGAGGGTCGAATCGCTCTCAGGCCGGGTTTCCGAGGTGCGCCACATTGCTTCTGATTTCTCACGCCGGCAATACAGTATCGGCGCACAAGGTCGGACCCGTACCTGGGTTGTGCCCTGTGCTACTCCTAGAAGGGCGATTAGACCGATTGTATTGCGGAACTCCTTCGATTTCCCGTCGGCACCATTTCATCCTCGCGGCAACGTTCACTCTACAGAGCAAGACAACGTAGAAGGTCACTCGTCTATCGCGTTAGGCTACCTACTCGGTTCTCGTTAGCGGGGTATGCTGTGAACATCGCGCCCGCGCTCCTAGACGCGTACTCGAATCTGAACGACGCGCAGCGGACGATTGCGTCTCACGTCGAGGGTCCCCTCCTCGTCGTCGCCGGTCCCGGGTCGGGAAAGACGTTCAGCCTGGTCCTGCGTACCATGAACTTGCTTTTGCTCGGGAACGCTCTCCCTGGCGAACTCATAGTCTGCACGTTCACTGAGAAGGCTGCATTCGAGCTGCGCGACCGCATTTCGACCGTGGCCCGCAAGGTTGGTTACAGGAAAGACCTTTCAGACCTCCGAGTTTCGACTATCCATGGGATGTGCAATAGGATCGTTACTGAATATCGGCATCACCTCCCGATAGGGGATAACTACGAAACCCTCGATGAGCTAACGCAGCTACTCTTCTTGTTCGATCACTTCGAGGAAATCGTAGGTGAAGCAGTCAACGGGCTTTATCTAGGAAAGTGGTCAACCAGGTGGACCGCAATTGAAGGTATGCAGGGGTACTTCAACAAGATCACAGAAGAACTGGTCGAATCATACCAACTGGAATCCTCGCCTGACCCGTTTATCCAGTCTGTTGGCAAGGCCTACCAACGGTACTGTGCGGCTTTGTTCGAGAGCAATCGGCTCGATTTCGCCCATCAACAGAAGCTGGTTTACGACCTGCTCGAGAATCCCGAATACGCGGCTGCACTGGTCAAGGATGTCAAATACGTGATGGTGGACGAATACCAAGACACTAACTACATCCAGGAACAGATCCTTTTGAAGCTGACAGCAGCCACGGGGAACATCTGTGTAGTCGGCGATGAGGACCAGAGTCTCTACCGCTTCCGGGGTGCCACCGTCCGCAATATTCTCGAGTTTCCCAGTCGCGTCGCCGGATGCAAAGTCCTCAAACTCACAGTGAACTATCGGTCTCACCGCAAAATTGTTCAGGACTACGACCGGTGGATGGCCTCCGCAGACTGGTCAAACAATCAGGGGCCATCCTTCCGGTATGACAAACGAATTGAACCGGACCCGAACGCCGACCATTCTGAGTACGCTTCAGTGTTCGCGATCTGGGGTACGACCCCACGTGATGAGGGCAAGCGTTTTGCTGACCTCGTGGTCTTCCTCAGGGAGCACAATGTCATACAGGACTATAGTCAGGTGGCATTGCTATTACATAGCGTTCGACTGGATCACAGCGGTCCTTACTTGGCTGCCCTGGAAGAACGAGGCATCCCCGCCTTTTGTCCTCGTGCGCGCGCGTACTTCGAAAACGAAGAAGTCCGGCTGACGGTTGGGTGTCTAGCTCTCATTTTTGGCTACTACGGCGATGGGCGTGGGCAACTGGTTGGGAGCTCCCTGCTGGAACTCGCCCAGTACGTTGACAATTGCATTGTGGGCCTTGGTCGCCAGTGTAGCGGGGCTCATCCGTTAGCCGAAGCTCTACGGACTTTCGTCGGTGAGATTCAAGGTCTCAAGAAAGGACAATCGCTCGACCTACGTCCGGCGGACTATTTCTACCGGCTGATCGCTCTCCCGCCTTTTTCGGACTTCCTGAAGAATGAGAATCGCGCCCGCAATCTTGCGATCTTTTCACAGCTCCTCAACACCTTTCAAAACTACTACCACTACACAGTAGTCACCCATAGCAACCGTGAGTATTTGCGCTACCATCTCTTCAACAGCTTCCTGCGGCTCCTTCATGAGGGCGGCATCAACGAATATGAGGATCCTGACCAGCCGTTCCCGAAGGGCTATGTCCAGGTGATGACAATCCACCAGTCGAAGGGACTCGAGTTTCCGGTTGTCGTTGTCGGATCGTTGGCTACGCAGATCTCGTCCGCAAAGCAAATCGATCGGGTTCTGCAGCCGTTTTACCATCGACCACCGTTCGAACCTGAGAATCGCATTACGACTTTTGACCGAATGCGGCTCCATTACGTTGCATTCTCGCGGCCAGAGAAGGTCCTCGTGCTTACTGCCCATGCAGAACCGAAAGCCCGGTTTGCCTCAATCTGGCAAGGTCTTCCCCAGTGGCCGTACGTGCAGAGAGAGCTCCTTGCTGCCCAAAACTTTGCCCTCAAAGACCGTATTCCACTCAAACGTTCTTACAGTTTTACCGGCGATCTCAAACTTTACGAGACCTGCCCTCGCCAGTACCAATTCTTTCGCGAGTATGACTTCACACCTTCGCGTTCAGCAGTGATCTTCTTCGGCCTGCTGGTGCACCAGACCATAGAGGAAATCCATCGGATCGCCCTTGACGGCGAAATACTTACTCTGGATGAGGTCCGAATCCGATCATTATTCGAGCGCACATTCCGCTTTCTTACCCTTGCTGACGTGAGGCCCATTGGAAGAACCGCGAAGGAAGCGGCCTTTGGCCAAGTCATGAACTACTTCTCCCAAAACCTAGAGGGGATTAGACGAGTCATACAGACCGAAGTTGATGTCTCTGTAGAAAAGGAGGGGTATATTCTTACAGGGAAAGTGGACCTTCTCATGGGCGGCGACAGCCGCCTGGAGCTTCTCGATTTCAAGACTTCCCCAAAACCCACAGATTCTCCCAATCTCCTCGCCAACTACGAGCGGCAGCTCTCCACGTATGCCTACATCTTGGAAAAGAGGTATGGGAACCGGCCGGACCGACTCCTTCTGTATTGGACTTCGGAACCTCGGAAGGAAGACGCACTGATGGAGTTCCCATATCGCCCGGAGTTAGTCGAAGAGGCAGGACGCCACTTCGATACCGTAGTGTGCAAGATTAAAGATAAGAACTTCATGGTCGTAAATCCTCCAGAGCCCAGCATCTGTAAGGAATGCGACCTACGCCTCCTGTGTTACGCCGAGGGAATCATAAGCGGGAGGGAGGATCGATAAATGGCGACCGACTATGCTGCCATTAAAGCCGAGAACCAACGCAAGTACGGCACGGACATCGGTCGAATTGGACCGCTATTGCTTGCCCACCGCTACCAGGACCGGACTCACTTCATCTTCGAACTCCTTCAGAATGCAGAAGACGCTCTAGCTCGGCGTGGCAGTTGGAATGGACCGCGAGCAGTAGACTTCAAGCTCTCTAGTTCCAGTTTGGAGGTATCCCACTTTGGCATACCCTTCTCTGCAGACGACATCCGGGGTATTTGCGGGATTGCTGAGGGCACAAAGGATCTGACCTCAATCGGACGCTTCGGCATTGGCTTCAAGTCTGTGTATGCATTTACGGACCGACCCGAAATTCACTCGGGTGACGAGCACTTTGTTGTTGACTGCTTTGTCTGGCCGGAGGCGGCACTTCCAATTGATCTGAAGCCTAACGAGACACGTTTCATCCTGCCGCTGCGTCAGGGAGACGTATCCGCAAGCACTGAGATTTCGTGCGGGTTAAAGCAATTGGGTGTGCGAACCCTACTTTTCCTGAAAGAGATCGAGGAGATCTCGTGGTCTGTCGACAATGGCCCTTCCGGGTCTTACCTTCGAGGCAAGCCGGAGGAGGTTGCAGAGAACGCCAGAAGGATCACGGTTATTGGTCAGAACCACGGAGACAAAGATCTGTCTGAGGAAGACTGGCTCATTTTTTCACGCGAGGTACATACGAGTGAGGGGAAAAGAGCAGGCCACGCAGAAATTGGTTTTTCGCTGAAAGTGGCCAAGGATCGCAAAATCCTGTCTGTCTGCCCGGTCAATGACTGCGTCCTGGTCGTCTTCTTCCCAACTATCGTCCCTACGAACACCGGATTCCTCATTCAGGGACCCTATCGAACGACACCGAGCCGGGACAACGTACCGCGCGACGACGCCTGGAACAGGTATCTGGTAACGGAGACGGCAGCGCTTCTACTGGAGGTGCTGCGGAGCCTCCGCGAGTTGAATCTGATGAGTGCGAGCGCACTAAGTACAGCTCCAATCGACTGGTCGAAGTTTGGCGAGGGGAACCTGTTTTCGCCATTGTTCAACGCGGTTCGAAACGCCCTCGCCTCCGAAGCGCTGATTCCCAGTTTTGGCAGTGGTTACCTGGCAGCCAGAGATTGCAGGCTTGCGCGAACTCAGGAGCTTCGGGAACTCGTCAGCCCCGCGCAATTCACCGCGCTTTTCCAGGCAAAGAATCCCCTGGGCTGGGTCACTGAGGAAATCACGCAAGACCGGACTCCAGAGCTTCGACAGTACCTAATGCAGGAGCTCAACGTTCCCGAGCTTCGCCCGGAAGATATAGTACCGATGCTCACAAAAGAATTTCTGGAGAACCAATCTGACGAGTGGGTCACACAACTCTACGAGTTCCTAAACGGTCAGCTCTCGTTGCTGCGGTCCGGTCGTTTGGGCGATGTCCCGCTCGTCCGGCTCGAGAATGGCGATCACGTAAGGCCGAAGTTGAATGGCCAGCCGCAGGCCTTCCTCCCCGGTCCCATTTCGACTGGCTTCCCAACGGTCCGAACCTCGGTCTGCGTGAGCAAGGAGGCGCGAGCGTTACTCATTGCATTAGGCCTGACCGAGCCTGATCCAGTGGACGACGTAATGCGGAACGTCTTGCCGCAGTACACAAATATGTCACCCCCACTATCGCCTGCCGATTATGGCGCCGACATCAAACGCATCGTCCGTGCGTTCGGCACTGACTCGAAAAGCCGCCGGGATGCGCTAGTCTTGATGCTACGCACCTGCCCCTTTCTCGCGGCCATCGATTCGGGGACCGGTAAGCGGTGCTTCGCAAAACCCTTACAGGTCTACATCGCAACCGAGCGCCTTAAGACCCTCTTTGACGGCGTGCCCTATGTTCTCATGGTTGACGACTCGTACGATTGTCTCCGCGGTGAGGAAGTCCGCGAACTGCTCGAGGCCTGCGGCGCGACGCGTTACTTGGAGCGCATGCAGGTCAATTCAGACTTCGCATGGGACGAAAAGGCGGAGATGCGGCGAAAAGCCGGCTGCGAGAACGTCACGTGGGGGGAGCAGATCGAGGACTTTACACTCCGAGGACTCGACGAACTGCTTGCCAGGCTTCCAATGCTCGATCTAGCATGCGGAGCCGATAAAGCGAGGTTACTGTGGGAGGCGCTATGCGACGTGGAAGATCGGCGGGGAACACGCGCCTTTTCCGGGACCTACCGCTGGTTCTATTACCAATGGCGAGACTTCGAGTTCGACGCCGCTTTTGTACGCCGACTCAACGAGGTTTCCTGGGTGCCGGACCGCAACGGAACGCTAAGTCCACCCAGCTTCGTACTATTCGAGGAGACAGCTTGGAGGGAAAACCAGTTCCTGCTTTCCAAGATCCGATTCAGGCCGCCGATTATCGAGACGCTTGCCAGAGAAGCCGGTATCGAGCCCGGTGTACTCGACCTCCTCAAGAAGTTGGGTGTTACCAGCGAAGCGGAGCTGAAAGCCCGCCTGGGTATCACCGAAGAGACGACGAAACCACTGCCGACTTCCGGCTCCAACGACCTGACAGTAGACGAGGCACTTCAAAATCTCGGAATTAAGTCTGAGCCAACGCCGCCCGTCGAGGGTAGCGAGTCCGACTTGGTGCGTGTACCAGGCGGCCGCGGCGTTACTCGCCCCGGCTCGCCCGCAGTTGGTGTCGGCACGGGCCATGGCGGATCGTCGGGAAGCGCCGACCGATCGCGGGACGCTAGACGGGGAGGTTCTGCCGATCTGGCCGGAAAGGTCGGCCACGCAAGGCGGGCGGGGAGCGCAGATGGACGACCTTTTATCTCCTACGTCGGAGCGCACCCTGACGAGGAGGAACCGGACCCTGACGGACTAGATCAGCAGCAGCGGCTCGCGCTTGAGGACAAGGCCATCACGCTGATCTTGACGCAAGAGGCCCAGTTGCAGCGTGCCCCCAGAGGGAATCCCGGCTTCGATCTCATCGAGCCCGGGCCAGAGGCCAACCCGGCGCGATGGATCGAGGTCAAGGCGATGAGCGGCGACCTCCACAGCAGGCCCGTTGGTCTGTCCCGAACGCAGTTCAAGAGTGCCCAGGAGCATGGGGACAGGTACTGGCTTTACGTCGTCGAGCACGCAGGTACTCCTGCGACGGCCCGCATTGTGCGAATACAGGATCCGGCAGGTAAGGCGCGGACATTCACTTTTGACCGCGGCTGGATCAGCGTTGCGGAAATCAGTGACACGGAGTCTCAAGAGCAATCGAACAAGGAGTAGTCAAGATGGCAAAGATCGAGATCACGAAGACAGAACTGGTCTGGCCGGGAAAGTATAACGAGGACGGGACGCGCAAAGAGGTCCCCCGCGTCAATCTGCCATTCCAGGTCATTGAGACGATCAACGAGAGTCGGGCCACTCGGGAAACCAAATCCACCCCGCTCCTCTTCGATGTATGGCAGGGAAAGGAAGGCGACACATTTGAAGAGGGCTGGAGGAATAAGCTCATCTGGGGTGACAACCTTTTAGTCATGGGCGCACTGCTGGAGAAGTTCGCTGGCAAAGTAGACCTCATTTACATCGATCCGCCGTTCGCTACCGGCGCTGACTTCTCGTTTGCCGCACAGGTCGGTGATGGGGACCTCGAAGTCGCTAAAGAGCAGTCGATCATAGAAGAAAAGGCTTACCGGGATACCTGGGGACGAGGGTTAGGATCCTACGCACCCATGATCGCAGACCGTTTAGTTCTTATGAAGGAGCTCCTCTCCCCGAGTGGAACGATAGCGGTCCATGTCGACTGGCGAGTTGGGTTCCTCGTGAAGTCCATCTTGGACGAATTGTTCGGTAGGGATCAATTTATCAACGAGGTCATCTGGTATTACACGGGAGCGGGGGCAAGCCCAGAACGATTTAGCCGACGTCATGACAACATCTTTTGGTACGCGAATGGGACGAAATGGTTCTTTGATCCCGATCCTTTACGAACAGAATACGCTGATGCCACAAAGGAGCGGTTCAGTCATTACATTGGAAATGTCCGGGGTGGTCGTGATTTTGGCCAGCAAGAGCTCAATCCAAAGGGTAAACACCCTGACGACGTGATCAAGGTCTCCATAGAAGCGCCTTCATCCAACGAGCGAACGGGCTTTGCTACACAGAAGCCATTGAAGCTGATAACGCAAATCGTTGCTGGCTTGGCGCCCGCGAACGGTTTAGTTGCTGACTTCTTCGTTGGCTCTGGTACGACACTGAAAGCATGCGAACTGATGGGCCGCCGCTGGATCGGCTGTGACCTCAGCCGATGGGCCATACACGTTACTAGAAAACGACTGTTGGCTATCGAGAATTGCCGGCCTTTCGAGGTTCTCAATCTCGGCAAGTACGAGCGGCAATACTGGCAAGGAGTTACATTCGGAAACAAGGCAAACACTTTAACCGAGCAAGCTCTTTACGAATATCTAGCCTTCATCTTGAAACTCTATGGTGCCCAGCCCGCCGCAGGGCTTACCCACTTGCACGGCAAGCGGGGGAGGGCTATGGTCCACATCGGGGCTGTGGATTCCCCTGTAACGATCGACGAGATTAACCTCGCCATCGAGGAATGCTCGCGGCTTAAACAGTTTGAATTGCACATTTTGGGATGGGAGTGGGAGATGGGATTAGCTGGCCCCAACAACGATTACCGCAAGGGTGGGCTCATGCACGAGGTCGCCAAAAAGAAAGGCATCAAACTACTCCTTTTTCAGATTCCTAATGAAGTCATGGAACCCCAGGCTGTGGAAAAGGGTGACATTCAGTTTTTTGAGCTCGCTTACCTTGAGGTGGAGATCAAAAAGCCGAAGAAGCTTACGATCACAGTGGCTCTGAAGGAGTTCGTCATTCCCAACACCGAGCTGATCCCCGATGAAGTCCGCTCCAAGGTGAAGAAGTCGTCTGATTACATCGACTACTGGGCGATTGATTGGGACTTCCAGAATGATACTTTCATGCAAGGTTGGGTGACCTACCGAACTCGTAAGGACCGCTCGCTGTCTCTGACCTCCGAGCCACATACTTACGACGAGCCGGGGCGCTACCGGGTGCTCATCAAAGTGGTGGACATCTTCGGGAACGACACCTCCCAAGCCTACAACCTGGAGGTAAAGTAGCCATGCCTAGAAGCATCATCGCTTATGACAAGGACCTTCCGGAGATTCCCGGTCGGTGCCCTTGGGAGAGGCCTGATCGCTTTCTTGTAAAAGACGAATCAGCTCCCAATCGTTGGAGAGTGGACAAATCGGGCCGTCGCCCAAGCAACCTGTTACTTGTCGAAAAGCTACGCACGGCAGTAGACGAGTGGCGTGAAGCAGGATACCCAGATGCCTCAGATGTTACCCAAAGGCTCTTTGAATACTGGTTTGAAGAGGACCACGAGGTTCCTGGCTTCGCTGCTCCATTCCGGTATTACTTCTGTCAGCGTGAAGCCATCGAAACACTGGCCTATCTCGTCGAGATAGCCAATCCGTCCGACACGAAGGATCTGATTGACACCTACGCAGAGGTTATCCAGAAGGACCTGCTCTCAAAGTCCATCGAGTATCAGACCACCATGGACGGGCAGCGTCAGATTCGTCGGTACGTTGCGGAGCTGGATCGCGAAGGTGTGCAGGACCTTCCCCCAGAGAAGCTGGGGCGATATGCCTTCAAAATGGCTACGGGCTCCGGCAAGACCTGGGTGATGGCCATGGCTATAGTCTGGTCGCATTTCCACAAGAAACGCGTACCAGGGTCGAGTCTTTCCACGAACTTCCTGATCGTTGCTCCAAACGTCATCGTGTACCAGCGCTTGGAGAGGGACTTTCAAAGCAACCGTGTCTTCTATGAGCTACCGCTCATACCGCCCGGGTGGGGCCCCTGGAACCAGAAGGTAATTCTCCGTGGTGAAAGCACCGAGCCTGATCCTTCGGGAAACCTCTTCCTCACCAACATCCATCAGCTTTACGAAGGACGCGATCAGGAATGGACTCCACAAAACGCGGTGGATGCCTTGCTGGGCAAAAAGCCAAATAAGGACCTGGCCTCATACCAGCGGTCGATGCTGGAGCGTGTGAAGGAGCTGAAGGATTTGGTCGTCGTCAACGACGAGGCGCACCACGTCCACGATGAAGAGCTGGAGTGGAGCAAATCACTCCTCGGCATTCATCGGACATTGCCGAATGGGTTGGCGCTTTGGTTGGACTTTTCTGCCACGCCCAAAGACCAGAACGGAATGTACTACCCGTGGACCATATGTGACTACCCGCTGGCCCAAGCGGTAGAAGATCGGATCGTTAAGGCCCCCCTGATCGTTACGAAGGAAGACGATCCCAAACTGCCCTCCAAGGACCCTGATCACGTCACAAAGGACAATGTCGCCAAGAAATACGGCTACTGGCTTCAGGCTGCAGTGCAGCGTTGGAAGGATCACCAGAAGGTTTACAGGAAGCTGGGTCCGAAACCGGTTCTATTCATTATGGCGGAGAAGAACGTCTACGCCGATGCTCTGGGCAAGTACCTGTGGCAAACAAAGGAATTCGGATTCAAGGAATCCGAAGTTCTCATCATCCACACTGATGAAGCGGGTGAAATCACGAAGAAAAGTCTGGAAGCTGCGCGTCAAGTAGCCCGTGACATCGACAAAGCGGAAAGTAAGATCAAGGCCATCGTCAGCGTGATGATGCTCCGCGAGGGCTGGGACGTGAAGAATGTGACCGTGGTCCTCGGCCTTCGGCCTTTTGATGCCAAGGCTGAGATCCTTCCAGAGCAGGTGGTTGGACGCGGCTTGCGGCTGATGACGGGAATCGGGCCGGACACGCAAACCCTGGAAGTCCTCGGCACTCGAAATCTGCTTGATTTCTTGCGAAGCCAACTTGAAGCCGAGGGTGTCGGCGTTACAACCACCAAGAGCGATCCTCCTCCGCCAGTGACTGTTTACCCCGTGAAGGAGCGGGAGGCTTACGACATCGCAATTCCAATCACCAAGCCCAGGCTCACCCACAACGCTCGGAAACTCTCTTCTCTGGATCCCTCCACGTGGGAGCCAATTTACGAGCAAGAGGAGTTGGAGGAGACTATTAGCATCAGCCTGAAGATGGAGTTCAGCCTCACAGAAACGGTGGTGCACCAGGCTGACATAGCTGCAGGATTGGCGCCGATCGCCCAAGAGCTAATAGGCTCGATCACCAATAAGGTCATCCAAAGAGCGAGACTGGCGAACGTCTTTTCGGAGCTTTATCCGCTGGTTCGTACCTACGTGGTTGACCGCTGTTTCGGGAAGCCCGTGGATCTAGAGAGCGAGAAGGTGCGTTCCCACCTTGCTCGCCTCGAATTGCAGGAGAGCATTGCCGGTTACCTCGCCCGAAAGATCAGTGAGCTTACGGTCGAGAAGCACGCTATTGAGTTTGAAAGAGCTAACTTCAAACTCTCCGATACCAAGCCGTTTGGCTGGCGCCGAAACCTGCCACCGTTAGAGGCAAAGCATACGGTTTTCAATTACGTGGCGACTTATAACGACTTTGAAAGGAGGTTCGCGCAATTCCTGGATGAAGCACGGGACGTGCTACGCTTCGCCAGCCTCGGCACTACTGAGCAGGGTGAATCGGGAACCGAGTTTCGAGTGGATTATCTCAAGCCAAGTGGAGCTATAGGCTTCTACCATCCGGATTGGGTCGTCGTGCAGAAGGCAGGCAAGGGTGAGGTGAACTGGATCATTGAAACTAAAGGCCGGGTCTGGGAGGGGACCGAAGCCAAGGATGAGGCCATCATCGACTGGTGCGCACGTATTTCCCAGGAAACAGGCCAAGGGTGGAGGTTTGCTCGCATCAACCAGTCCCGGTTTGATTTCCTGAAGCCGAAGACACTGACTGAGGCGATCGAAGAGGACAAGTCTCCAAACAGGCTCGTCTAGACATTCTGAATCTTCTAGCCAGACGCATGTTGCGCAGCTAGTGAACCAAAAGAAATCTTTTGGACCAGCCCGATTGGCGTAGTCGGATCCTTATGTCTCAGGAGGTTGCGGATAGGCGCGCGCACACCTTTTGAAACAGGCGATTCTGGCGGGGAACCTCGCACGAGAACTCGGAACCGGACAGTTACTGGTTCGTGGACGAGGCGAATCACCTGGAAATCGAAGCCATGGAACTGCTGCGGTACGTTTACGACCGGGGCCGCCTCGGGGTGGTTCTGATCGGCACGCTGAGGTTGTATGAGATCTTCACGAATGGCAGCCGCCCAGCGTCGGAGTTGGAGCAATTGTGGAGCCGGGTGGGCATCTGCGAGCTGCTGCCGGGGCTAATGGAGCACGAAGCGCGGCAGATGATTATGAAAGCTCTGGGGCGAATTCCGGAGATCACAACAAAGCAGATCCTAAGGGAGACGGGACACTCGATCCGGCGGCTCGCCAAGCTGGTGGAGCGTTTGAAGGAGCTGAGCGAGATCAATGAAGGCTACTACATTGCCGACTGGCTGCGCCTGGCACGACGCCCTGAATATGAAGCCCATGTTCGAATTGCTGCCCCCAACGCGCCGATCTTAGAACGCTTTTAGAACTTTGCTCCAGCCTCTTTCGCTTGCGCAATGCGTCGCATAAGGGCGTGCGGACTGGCCTTTCGCGTGGTGTTTTAGTGTCGGCGGGAGTAAAATTCCCTCGGTCATATAAATGAAACTAACAGGGGTCCGACCTAGCGGGTGTAGAGGTGCCCAATGGCTGAACGAGTTGACAGTATCGTTTTGAGGTCATTCAGGGATAGGCGGGCCCTTCTTTGGGTGTGCCAAAGATACGAACTGGTCGCCGGAGAGCGACCGCATGATTACGGTGTACCACCTTCTGAGGCATTTCTCCGGTATCGCTCGGAACATACGAACATTGACCGCCGGCTGGCAAGTTACTACTGGGAATCAATCTGGCTCGAGGGGGCACGCAGTCAGATTCTGTCTGCTATTCGTCAGGAAGCCGAAAGGGATCTCACGAAGGCACGTCGGCAGGTTGCGGTCTTGGCCGGTCCTGCCGATGCCCGTGCACAAGTTTCCCCCCAGGAATTCCTGCCAATCTTCGTGCTGCCTGGCCTGCTGGAAGAAGGAATTCCTTTGGATTGTCGCTACGGAACAGTTCGGTCAAGAGCGCGAGAACGGATAGCCTGGGATCTCGGTTCCAGACTCATTGATTACAGAGGGCGAACCCTTACAGTGATTGGTGCACGGACGCAGGATGATCTCCGTTTCTTGTTTGAAGTGGTCGAGGATAGCCCGATTGCTGAACTAACCGTATTCCTCATTTGGCCTGCGGATGCAGCGGCTCCGGACTTGCCGGCTAGACCGGGAATCCAACTCATAGTTTGGCGCGGCTCGGAAGAAGATCTCGCCAGTGCGCTTTCTGAGGCAGGAGCCCCCGAGGCCCATGAGCTACCACGATGGACCGTCCGTGTCGGGAGGAGCCTTGTCACATTGTCTGCGGCTGAGGTTCGGGGAATCACGGATAAGTTCGCCCTCCTAACGGACAGGGATCTCACTCCGCCGGAAGATTTCGGAATGCGCGATCTCCAAGACTTCCTAGAAGGAAGTCTTGATACCTGGAAGGGATACGGTACGGGGCTGCCTATCCCTCGCAGCTATACTAGCGATCGGGGGCTTTCACTAGAGAAGGAAGTCCGAACACTCCTAGGCTCGCTTCATCAGCCAGATAGCGAAATCCTGACAATGACGCTGCAACTGCCGAGCGAAGGCGGTGCCGGCACAACAACTTTTATCAGATCGGTCGCATATGCGCTCGCTTCGGATGGTTACCCCACACTTGTCCTGAGACCTGAGCAAGTCGCTCTTAAAGTCGAGGAGCTAGGGGCATTTGCGCGGGCGTTGTCAGAAGCCTCGATACAGTCGGACGCTGAAGACATAAGGCCTCTTCTACTGGTTTTGGATGTCGAACATTCATCGATACCTGGCTTGAAACAACTTCCTCAATTCCTAGCAGCACAGGGCCGTCTGGCTCTAATCTTGCAGGCTGTCCCGTGCGAGGACGGCAAAGAGGGCGAAAAGCACACGAGGCGTTTGGTTCGTCTTAGGGCTCTGCCTTCAACGACAACCCCGGAAGAGGTGATACAGTGCGAAGAAACCTTTAGACGGTTGGTTCAGCGTTGGAATCTGCCAATGAATGTTCCTGCCTTGGACGAGTGGAAGGTTTATGAAGCGGCAACGCGGTGGCCTGACATCATCACGCCGATGTTCTGGGTGGCACTGCGCTTCTTTCTAACCGAGGGAGCCGAGCTAACTACAGAACAGAGTTTCAGTGATGCTCTAGGAGCCTGGATTGCAAGGCGAACCTCACAGGTCAAGGATCCGAGCATGAAGGAACTGCTGTCCTATGTTGCAGTTCTCTCCTCTTTTCGCCTGCCGAGTCCTGTTTGGACAGTGCTACGCCCAATTACGGGAGGTATGTTCTCCTCGGCGATCAGGTCATAAGGTTTTTTCATCCTGCTTTGGCTGTTGAGTATCTCCGTCGAGAGGGGATTCGCGACCTGCGGCAAAAGACGGGTGTATTAACGCCAGTGCTCTCCTCAATGTCGGCAGGGCATCCGGGAGATGTTTGGGTTGCGGAATCTTTAGCGGCAAGTATTTTGGCGCCATCGTTTGCTGAAAGGCCTGTTGTGGACTGGGAAGTTAGGCTGGCAGCATTTGATGCCTTCCCGCCGTTGGTCCGAGAGCAGAGCAAGACCATCCTTCACCATTGGGCAAGATGTCTCTATTTGTCCACGGAGGACAGTGTCCAACCCGCCTTGCCAGAAGCAGAAAAGAAACGACGACTTGAATTGGCGGTCCAAAAACTTAGGCTTGCCACAGAGCTACCCCGGAGGATGGGACGCGACGAACATCCTAGCCACTTATTCAATACTCTTGGGGTCGCTTACGCACGATACGCCAAATTCCTAGAGGAAGCGGGGAAGAAAGATGAGGCCGGCAAAGCATGGAAGGACGCCTGTGCCGCCTTCGAACAGTCAATCAACTTACTCCCCGGGGCTAACCTCGATGCGCTGCTTGCCTTCAGTCAGCGTCTGCTGAGGCACGCGGAAGCCACATACCCGCCAGGCGGGCTACCGTCCGCAAGCAGCCTTGAAGAGATATCATCTGCTTTGGCACTCCTCGATGAAGCCGAGGAGGCCCTGCAGGAGTACCCAGCACCCGAACCGGAATTCGAAGACGACATCGTTCAATATCGGGCGAGAGCTTTTGACCTTCTAAAATCTGGCGCAGGAACTGGCTATCTCAGACAACTTCAGGAATCAGGCGGCTCAGATATCGGGTACTACTGTGAGGCGCGTCTAATCGTGAAGGATGCCCTTGACGAGTCTGGACTTGAGAGGGCGTTGGAGGTTTTCCGCCGGGCCCAGGAGAATCAAGTTGAACTAGAGACACGGAGTGTTAGGCTACTTCTGGCATTGCTTAGAAAACAATCGATTGAGCGTTTCAACTTCCCGCGGCAACGCGATCTATATCGCTCCCTCGAACTTCGAAGAGAGTACAAACCGCGGCCTATCGACCTCTTTCGCCACGCAGTGCTGTGCTACCAGACTGGGGACTACTCCGAGGGTGCGGAGCGCTTCAGGAAACTCCGTGAGTTTTTGCGGCGTGTCGAAATCGCCCCACCACGGGGACGCGATATTTGGCGAGTTAGGGAAGACCCTGCAAGCCCCCGCGTTACGCAGTTGAAGGTGACACGAGTTACAAACGAATGGCGAGCGGAGGGTTATATTGAGGATTTACGCCAGTACGTCCCCTTCAGACCGCGGCATTTTGACCCGCCGCCAAGGCAGAACCAGATCGTTGCGTGCGTTATCAGATTCGAAATGAATGGGCCCTTGGCAGTTCCTCCACGTTTTGAGGACATAAGACGATAACGAATACTGTGCCTGACCAGGTTCTTCTTTCAGGAGGAAATGGGTGCCGGAACTCTGCCCCCACCAGATGCAGTGTCTTGAGCAAATCCTCGCAAGCATACGCAACAGAATTGTCCCCGCTAGCATTCTCCTCATCGGGCCTAGTGGCGCCGGCAAGAAAACTATCGCGCGTGAGGCGGCGCGCAGGCTCGAAATGTCCTTCGAATTCGTATCGTTGGACCTTCCGGTTGATGCCATCGCGGACGAACTTTTTGGTACCTTTGCCGACGCAACTCGGTCGACCGAAGGTGGGCCCGCGCCGGGAGTGCTCGGTCATGGCACTCGAATGATGCTATACCTGGCCGGGCTGCAGAATGCCCAGCCGCCACTACTCCGGCCGCTTTATCGTCTGCTCACGGATAGAACTTATTTAGACAAGCAGGGCAATATATGGGCCATCGGGGAGAACATCCTTATTGTCGCGGCACTGTCAACTCCCGTACCGAATCCAACTGTTAGCCACGAGCATTGGCTGTGCACAGGATTCCAGCTGACTATCAGGGTGAACGTTCCCAGTTCTCAAGAGGACCTGCTCCACATGTGCAAGAGTATGGCATCAATGCATGCCTTTCCAAGGGAGGTAAAAGCTGACGTAGGTGCTTTTCTATCTGCTCAGCTTACGATTCCACAGAACTTGCATTCCGTACGCCGTTGGCTGAACTCGGCATTCGAGTCTCTTGCCGAAGGGACACCTGTATCGGCGGAAGCCCTTCAGCGAGCCATGGGCCGAGATTTGGAGTGGATATTGCCCCGGGTAACCTACCGGGGAAGACAGCTCACCATCGCCCACTTCAGTCGCTGGGCAGGTCAGTTTCCCAAGGAACTGTCAACCATCCCGATTCACCTAGCAAGGCTGATTGCAGACCGTTATTACCTTTCGATGGGTGCCTTCTATGAGGCGCTAGAAAGGCTGATTCGTGAATCGGGCGTTCCAGAAGCTGACCGGGTCGCCTTTCTTAAGTGGCAACATTTGGGTCAAAGCGCTCCAGCCATCGCCCACGATCTCAAGAATCAGGCCAGATGGAGAATCGTTGGTGAAATCGACTTGGATCAAGACGAAAGGCTTTGGCCCGACCTAACTAGTGAGCAGCCACGCTGGTTCATCCTGGCAGACGACTTCGTTGGGTCGGGTACGACAATGACGAAACTCTTCTCTGATAAGAGAACGGGGTTCCTGAAGTTGTTGCACGTGTACCCAGAATCAGAAGTGCGGGTCTTGATCGTCTGTGGTTTCGAAGCGGGTTTAAGAGCAGTAAGAGCAAAGAGCTTAGAGTGCCTTCGTCACAGGGTTCGGCTCCTCTGTCATTGGATGCTCTCCGAAAAGGACACCTGCTTTCATCGAACGAGCTGTATTCTTACGGATGACAAGCAGCGCGACCGGTTTCGGAGATTTTGCCTGGAAGCAGCGAGAAGGCACTTTCCGACGCTGAAACGACAGATGCATCTCGGATACGCGGATTTGGGAGCGTTCGTGGCTTTTTTCAACACGGTTCCCAACAACAGTCTGCCAATACTCTGGCATGACACAGGTACCTGGTATCCCCTGTTCCCTGCGTCAGGTATTCCCCAAGTGTAAGTAGTGAACGGCATCTCTAAATGTCTTCATGCTGCTTCTTTCTGCCATGGCGTACCTCTCAAGCGTCAAAGACAGGTAAAGGAATTTCATCGTGGTCTGGTGTTGATTACCCTGCCTCCCGAGCGTGCAACGCAGGAGTTTTCGCACTTACTCTGCATATTTCTCACAAATTGTGCACGGTCACAAACAATGTGGGTAGTCACAATATGTGCGTAGGTGGGGGAGGATGGGTGTGGGTGGGGGTGGCTGGGAACTTATTCTAAACTCAACCGGTTACAGAATTGAAGCCCTTCAGAGCACTATGCGCAATATTTGCTATAAATTACGGGGACCTTGCACAGTTTTTGAGAAAATCAGCCCCCCGCTAATCCCACCTAGTGCCACGATCAAGGGCTGACAAAGTGTCTGGGTCAATGCGCCTGCTCACGGTAGTCCTCAGTAGGTTCCACCGGCCCCCGCTCCACCTCAGCTTCGCTCGGCCTGGTCCCTCAAAAAGCGGATGGCTTTCGCCGCTTGACGTTTCTAAGGAACCGAGCTGAGCCCTGAACACCCGCCGGACGGAGTTCTTGCGGAGCACAGCGGCTTCGGAACGACGAGTGGAGCACGGCCAATAGAGAAAAGATTAGGTTGCGCATGGAAATGGCAAGGTTTAGCAACGGGGGCTGATAACATCAACGATACCAATGCGAACGGGATTTTCAGTAGGGACAGCCAAGAAAAGAAAACGGAGGAGTGAAAGTGGGAGCCTGAACATGCCGCTGAATATCTGAGATCACTTGGGAGAAATCAATTATTATCAGGCAGATGCGATTCTGGCGAAGGACAACCAGGACCGGATCCTCTTCGGCACGGATGCGGTTCCTCCCCCGCAGGGCCTCGCGACGCCGGAGCAGGTGTTCGGGGACGAGCTCTACGAGATCTACTATCGGTTCCTGGAGACCGAGGACGAATATTTCGACTATGCGCCCGCGCCGGTCCCTCCCCAAGGGCGCTGGCGGATCTACGGCCTTGGCTTGCCCGACCCAATTCTCAAAAGCGTCTATTACGAAAACGCCGAGCGGCTGCTTGGGCTGCGCTCCTGAAGCCCGACGGCGCGGCCGCAGCATGAGGTGATCTTGTGATACTGCGAAACCGTCTTCTTCTCCTGCCCGGCATTTTGCTTCTCCTTGCCGCCTCTCTGGCTGTTTCGAGGTTCGTGCTCGACGCCCAGGTAAGTCCAAAAAAGGACACCCTGCTGCTGCGCGATTTCAAGCCGCAGTCCATGCTGCACGTGCCCGTTCACAACATCCAGCGGGCGCGTTTCCCGGTGATTGACGTCCACAACCATGTGAACGACGCGAGGACGACGCCGCAGGAGCATATCCCGCCCGCGGACGTCGTCGCCATCATGGACCACTGCAACATCAAGACGATCGTGATTCTCACCGGGAAATGGGGTGAGTCGCTTCAGAAGGTTGTGGACGAGATGGTGAAGCCCTACCCGGGACGCTTCATGGTGTTCACGCAACTTGACTGGACGAACCTCGACGCGCCGGATTTCGGCCAAAAGATGGCGCGGCAAATTGATGACGCCGTGGCGCGCGGCGCGCGCGGGCTGAAGGTCACAAAAGAATTCGGGCTCCTGGTGCGTTACAAGTCCGGCAAGCTGCTGACGATTGACGACCCCAAGCTCGACCCGATCTGGGAGGAATGTGGACGGCTGGGAATCCCCGTGGCGATTCATGTCACCGATCCCGAGGCGTTCTTTCATCCTCTCGACAACACCAACGAGCGCTATGAAGAATTGATCGACAATCCGGACTGGCTCTTCTACGGACCGAAATTTCCCAGCAAGGAAGCCATCCTCGAGGCGCGCAATCGAATGTTCGCCCGGCACCCCAACACGACGTTTATTTCACTTCACGTCGGAAACTGGCCGGAGAATCTTGACTACGTTTCGGACGTCCTCAATCGCCTTCCCAACGTGGTTGTCGAATTCGGCGCCCGCGAGGCGGAGCTCGGTCGCCAGCCGCGCCGCGCGCGGAAGTTCTTCCTCGAATGTCAGGACCGCATCCTCTTCGGCACGGACATGACGCCCGGCGAGGAGTTGTACCGGAACTATTTGCGCTGGCTGGAGACCGGCGACGAGTACTTCGATTACTACGCTGCTCCGGAGCAAGGGCGTTGGAAGATCTACGGCATGGAACTACCCGATGAAGTGTTGGAGAAAGTCTATCATTTGAATGCCGAGAGGATTTTCAACCAGTTCAAGGGGCTGTCCACGATGAAGGGAGGTGGCTGGTGAAGACTCATCGCATAACTTTCGGTCGGAGCCGCTGCTTGACGTTTTTCATGGCTGCACTCCCCCTTGCCATACTCGCCGCGATGTCCTGTACGCCATCATCTCCTCCCGCTCCCGAGGGGATAATGCCCTCGGCCGTGGCCGTGACGGTCAATCCCGGCGGCCCGGTGGTCATCAAGACGCAGACCGCGGAGTTTGACATTCTTCCGTCCGGCTACATTCAAGCTTTTCTGGTCAAGGACGGCAGCCGCCTGACGATTGATGAGCCGGAAAACGGTCGGGCCGCATCGGGAGGCGCGCTCCTGAGCGGAGGCAAGGAGCTAAACGACTTCAACTTCGACTTCAGCCAGGCAAAGGTCAGCGAGGCGCGCGGGAAGATCGGGACGCGAGGGAAGCGGGTGGAGCTCACCGCAAAGGCCATGGGCAAGGAAGCGCTCGCCGTCGAGAAGACGCTGGCCGTCGAGGTCTATGACGATTTCCCGAACCTGGCCGTGAGCACCGTGGCTTACAAGAATGTGGGCGCGGGAGATCTTGAACTGGATCAGGTCATCGAGCAAAGCCACCGCTTGAATGCTTCGCTCGCGGACCCGAAGGCCGCTCCGTATCGGCTGTGGTCTTTCCAGGGGTCGAGCTACGACTGGGGGAAGGACGACGTCGTTGAAATCTCCAGGGACTTCGCCCAGACGAACCTCATGGCCGCGATGAATCCGAACGGAATCGGCGGCGGGATTCCCGTCGTGGCCTTCTGGACGGCGGCGGTCGGTGAGGCGATCGGCCACATCGAGACGCTGCCACTGGTGCTCTCGCTTCCAGTCACGGTGGATCCCGACGAGCGCGTCCGGGCCTCGCTGGCCATCGACGCGAAAACCACGCTCAAGCCGGGCGATGTATTTTCCACACCGCGCAGTTTCGTGGCGGTGTATTCCGGTGACTTCTACGAGCCGCTGCGAATGTATTCGAGCGTGCTGCAGCGCGAGGGATGGGCGATTCCCAAGCCGACCAACGAGGACTACAACATGAGTTGGTGCGGTTGGGGATACGAATTTGATGTCACGCCCGCGCAGATGCTCGGCACCATTCCCAAGCTCAAGGAACTGGGCATTAAATGGGCGACGCTCGACGACCGCTGGTTCAACAACTATGGAGACTGGGAGCCGCGGCCGGACACGTTCCCTGGCGACTCCATCAAGAAGATGGTGGACGACTTTCACAAGCAGGGAATTCTGGCGCAGATCTGGTGGCTGCCCATCGGCGTCGAAGATGGCGAACAGGGCTACGAGTCGCACAAGTATTCGGTCGCCAAGGTGGTGCAAGACCATCCGGACTGGCTCATCCTCGACAAGAATGGCAAGCACGCGCGCATGGTGCGCCATCTGGCCGCGCTGTGTCCTGCCGTGCCCGAGGTTGTGGAATACTATAAGAAGCTCACGGAGAAGTTCATTCGCGATTGGGGCTTCGACGGCCACAAACTCGACAACATCTACACGGTGCCGGCCTGCTACAACCCCAAACACCATCACAAGTCGCCACAGGATTCCATCCGCGCCATGGCGGAGGTTTACAAGGTCATTTTTGAGACGACGCGCCAGCTGAAGCCGGAAAGCGTGACGCAGAGTTGCCCGTGCGGAACCACTCCAAGCGTCGCTTGGCTCCCCTATATGGACCAGGCAGTGACGGCGGACCCCGTCGGCGCGCTCCAGGTGCGCCGGCGCATCAAGATGTACAAAGCGCTGCTTGGCCCGGAGGCGGCCGTCTACGGTGACCACGTCGAACTGTCGGATATGCCACGCACCCCCCAGGGCTATCAGGAGATCGGAAGAGACTTCGCCTCGACCATCGGCACCGGAGGAGTGCCGGGCACCAAATTCACCTGGCCGGACTACGGGCCGAAGCTCAAGAACGTGTACCTCACCTCAGAGAAGGAAGGGTATTGGAAGAAGTGGACCGGCATCTACAACGCCAAGATGCTTTCGCGGGGAACGTTCCTGAACCTCTACACGCTGGGCTACGACGTGCCGGAAGGCTACGCGATCGCCAAAGACGGGAAGATGTACTACGCCTTCTTTACTCAGGAAGGGAAGCCGTGGAAGGGCGAAGTGGAACTCCGTGGTCTCGAGCCGGGCAAGTACCATGTGTTCGACTACGAGAACGGGAAAGACCTGGGGACGGTGGAGGGCGCGACCCCGAGACTTGCCACAGAGTTCACACACCATCTCCTCTTGCAAGTCAGTAAGCTCTAGGTTGCAGGGGATAGGTTACAGGGTACAGGTCACAGCAAAGAGAAGCGTCGACTTTGTCCGGATGAGATTCGTCTCGTCATCTCCACTCACTCGCCAATGATCTGGATCAGGTAGGTCCTCTCGAGCGGCCCGTCGTACTCCATAAAATAAATCGTCTGCCGGGAGGCACGTACGACTTTTCCGTCCTCGATAGGAAACGAGCAACTGATGCCGCCCAGGATGCTCTTCAGGTGCGCGTCGGCGTTGAAGCCCAGCCGGCCGTCGTAGTCGAGGTAACGCCGGTGGTGGTAGTCCTCGTCCTCGGGGAAAAGGCGGGCGAAGTGGGTGAGGATATCTTCTTCGAGGCAGGGAATCCCTTCCGTCACCAGCAATCCGGAGGAAGTGTGCGACGTGAGGATATTCACCAGCCCGTTCTTCGCGCCGCTTTTCGCGACCACCTCTTCCACCTTCGCTGTGATGTCGATAGCTTCCTCGGACTTGCGCGTTTGGAGTCTGACGCGTTCAAGTTTGATGATCATAGTTGGCTTTCAGCAATCAGCGGTCAGCCGTCAGCTTTGATTCCAAGCAGCCGCTCGGCGTTTTCCCTCAGGATCTTGTTCAGACAGCCTTCCGTGAGCGCCAGGCTCTTGAGCGCGTGCACCATGTTCTTGATTTCCACCCGTGGGTAGTTCGAGCCGAAGACGACCTTGTTGCGCAGGCTGCGCTCGATGACGGTGGTGGGAATCTGCCTGCTGAAGACGAATTGAAAGAACTCCTTCGGGTTGTCGTAATAAAGGCACGACGTATCGAGATACACGTTCGGATACTTCAGCGCCAGCGCCGTCGCCTCCCACACCCACGGCCAGCCCCAGTGGGCGAGCACGAAATTCAACCTCGGAAATTCCCGGATGGGCTCTTCCATTAGCAGGGGATTTCCACGTGCGAGCGGCGTTTCTGGCGCCCAGCTCATGCCGGTGTGAATCACCAGGGGAATCCTCAAATCAGCGGCCGCCTCATAAACGGCCATCGCCTTCCGGTCGTGGGGGCGGAAGTCCTGCAGGGCGGGGTCGAGTTTGAGGCCGCGAAGGCCGAGTTTTCTCACCGCGTTCTCGAGCTCCCGCGGCGCGTTCTTCTTCAAAGGATCGACACTGGCAAATCCGATGAAGCGTTTGCTGAGCGCACAGAGTTCGGCCACCTGCTCGTTGGAGCTCACCGCGTCCTTGCGCGCCCGCCGGCAATCGATGGGCAGCAGCACCGCCTTCTCAATTCCCGCCACGTCCATCTGCAGGAAGAACGTCTCGAGCGGCTGGAAGTTGTTGCCGATGTTGAAGACCTGCCGTGCCACGCGCTCGTAATTCGGATACTTTGCGACGAATTCGCGGATCAGGACGGGGTGGGTGTGAAAATCAATCATGATTGCGCCATGGGCGAGCTTCCGGGGGTTCCGGCTTTTCAGGGCCGGGTAAGGCCCAATGCTGTTTTAGAAACTCATCCAAGTGTTTCCGGTCGCGAAACGCCTCGGTACCGCCGGGCCGGGTGGTGGAGAATGCGCCGACAAGGTTCCCATAGGCGAGGCACGTCGCAGAGTCCGCGCCACGCACATACTGATGAATGAAGCCGGCATCGAAGCTGTCGCCGGCGCCGACGGGATCAACCGCCTCCACGTTCACTGCTGGGCCGCGGAATTCCTCCCGTCCGCAGCGCACCAGCGCGCCTTCCGGTCCCAGCTTGACCGCCACCGCGGGGACGAGTTGCGTGAGCCGGCTGACCGCCGTGGGCAGGTCGTCGGTGCCAGCGATCTTCTTGGCCTCGCGGGCATTGGGTAGAAAAACGTCCACGAAACGCAGGACAGCGTTGAGGTTGCTGTCCCACTCGTCATCGGGATCGTCGTTCGTGTCGAGCGAGACGCTCACCCCGGAGGCTTTGAGCTTCCTGAAGAGGTCGACCATATGCGACCTCAGCCCGCGGTGCAGGAAGAAGGACGACATATGAAAGTGTCGCGCGGAGGTCAGGTAGTCGAGGTCGAGGTCCTCGAAGCACATGTCATTCATCGTGCCGGGATAGGTCAGGATGTTGCGGACCTTCGCTCGCGGGAGAATCACCGTGAGGCCCGTCGAAGTTCGCCCGCTGACCTTGCGCACCCGCGAGACATCGACACCGCTGGCGGCGAGACGATCGAGCGCAATCTGCCCCAGGGGATCGTTTCCGATCCGGGAGATGAATCCCACGCGCGTGCCGAGCGTCGCCAGGTTGTGAGCAAAGATCGCGGACGAACTCCCCAGCGTGAGAGTCAACCCTTCGGCCAGAAGTTCCCGCTCCAGCTCGAGTTCGTCAGGGAGGCCGTAGAGGATCAAGTCGAGATTCAGCTCCCCGACCACGGTCACGTCGAAATCAGGCACGTTGCGTTCCCTCGTCAGTCCTTGTCGTTGAGGATGACCACGCGGCTGAGATGGCGCGGCCGGTCGGGGTCGTAGCCTTTCTTCAGACCGGTGAAATAGCCCAGCAGTTGTCCGGTGAAGACGAAAGCGCCCAGGCGAGCGTATTCCGGCAGATCCAGATTCAGTTCCACCAGGAAGTCGGCGGCGCGGCGCACCGCTCCGTCGGCCTGGTTTGTGACCACGAGGGTTGTCCCGCCCAGACCCTTGACCTCCTGCAGGACCTCCGTCTCGGCCTCGAAGCCAGTTTCCGAGAGAAGGAAGGTGACCAGCGTTTCAGGGCTGACGATGGCCTTCGGCCCATGCCGGAACTCCAGGGTGTGGAAGCACTGCGCGTAGGAGCACGACATCTCTTTCACTTTCAGCATGCACTCGTTGGCGAGCCCGAAGAGCGGACCCTGGCCGAGGAAGGCGTAGTCGGCGAATTCGTTCGCTTGCACGAAATCCTGGAGGCGTGCGGGAAGTGGGTCGAGCGCGGCCTGGGCCTGGTCCGGGAGTCCCCGCAGGGCCTCCGCAAACGACGCCTGCTGGCCGTAGGCCGCCGCGAGCGCTTGCAGCCCCAGCAACATGGAGGAAAACGAGCGCGTCATCACCGTGCTCTGCTCATCGGCGGGGAGCAGGTAGAGCGTCGCCGTGCAAATCTCCTCGAGGGGCTGATGGGTCGCACAGCTGATCGCCAGCGTCCGGATGTTGGTCTTGACCTCCAGGTACTCTGCGGCCTTCAGGACCTCCGAGGTGTGCCCCGACCGCGAAATGAGGACCGGCTGGCAGAGAGACGAACCGGCGAGAACGAGATTCGGAAAGAGGAAGAGGTCGGAGGCGGGCACGGCGCCCGCGCGCAAACCCGTGAGCTGCGTCCAACTGGCGGCGGCGGCAAGCGCGATGTAATAGCTGCTGCCGCACCCCACGAAGAGCCAGTCGGAGCGGGCCGGGAAGCGGGCGCATATCTGGCTGAGCCGACCCTTTTCGTCCAGCGCCTGAAAGCATTCCCGCCAACACCACGGCTGGGAAAGGATTTCCGCCTGCGTGTGCACGCCGGGAATCGATTTGTCGGCCGTCATGAAAGATCCTTTGCCTGCGGGTCTCCGAAGTTCCACGTGCGACGCGGCGGGCGGCGGAAGCGAGAACAATCCACCCCGGGCTCAGACGAGGGTCACTTCAATTCCCGCCTCCTCCAGGGCACGCAAGTCCGACTTGGAAATCCGGCGGTCGGTGATAGTCTGGTGCACGGCCGAGGGCGGAGCGATCAGGGAAAGACTGCGGCGGCCGAATTTGCTCGAATCGCAGACCACGATCGTTCGCCGCGCAATTTCGATCATCACTCGATTGACCTTGGCTTCGAGCAGGTTCGGGGTCGTCAGGCCGAAGTGCACATCAAACCCGTCCACTCCTAGGAAGAGCACATCGGCGCTAAGCCGGCGCAGCGTGTCGTCGGCCAGCGGCCCGACCAGTGAAAAGGAATTCTCGCGAAGAATTCCCCCCGTCAGGATGACCTGCACCCCAGTTCCGGCCAGCTCCGCCGCAATGTTAACAGCGTTGGTGATCACCGTGAGGTTGCGGAATTCGCGCAACTCGCGCGCGATCATGGTGGTGGTGGTGCCGGAATCGAGGACCACGGACTGGCCTTCCTGGACCAGCCGCGCCGCCGCCGCGCCGATGCGCAGCTTTTCTTTGCGGTGGAGTTTCTCCTTTTCACGCAGGCTCGGGTCGAGCAGGGCGCCGGCGCGCACCGGCAGAGCACCGCCGTGCGTCCGGTAGATGGCGCCCTGGCTGTGAAGGACCTCCAGGTCATTACGAATCGTGACCTGCGACGTCCCGAAGCGCTGGGCGAGGTCTTTGACCAACACGCGCCCATCACGGTTGATGATGTCGAGAACCGCTCGTCGTCGCTCCTCGTTTAACATGGGCCTCGATGAGACATGACGGGAACTCCCCTCCGCCAGTCTTTTATACAAAAGCGCGTCTTACTTTCCGTTTCCTTTTAATACTGTTTCTTTCGAAAGTCAAAACAAAATCCTCTGCTTGTTAGCATCGGTTGCAGGGTCCACCGTCACCCCTCGTGCTGATTCGCTGGTGACGCGCGAGGGCGCCGTCAGAGTGCGAGATACCAGAAAGCTTCAGGTTCGACGTGATCGGAGGAACCGAAGCCATGCAAGGGCTGCCGGCGCCACGCCCTCGTATGCGTTCAGACCTGACGGGTGTGTCCGGGGCGCAGGCGCTTGCCGTACGGGCCAGGGGCTACTAAACTGGTGGGGCATCCCTGGCGAGCGCCTCGAAGTCGGGTTTGCCGCGGCGGCGACGTCCGCGATAACGCTTCCGCCCAGGGTCGACCGCCGCGCCGCCTCCCTCGGGGGGCGGGTCTTCTTCCCCTTCCCTCGAACCTCGCTTATACCTTCCATAGGTAACACTCCTTCCGGTTCCTCCAGGGAACCCATGCTTTGGAGTGTTACCCTCTCTCCTTAATAACTCAGGCTCGTAATCTGGTTGTTAGCCCAAGCCTGAAAACTGGACTCCCGCATTTGAGAGCCTACTGCGATCGTTCTCACCGCTGGGCAAGGCCACCGCCGAGCAAACCCAGACTGCGACTGCCTTTGGCGGCCTTAACACTGCGGAAGCACAGGCCCTCAGCGTCCTAATTGGCTTCACGATGCTCGAAGACACCTGCAAACACAACACGGGGAACTATCTCGCGGTGGAAGGAACAGCCCTTTCCGAAGATCTCGGGAAAGAGTGCCAAGGGGCGCAAGAGAATACTTGAATTGATATCGCCCGTCTCAAGCAATTTCAGAGTGAAACCGGTTACCGCCTTCGGGCGGTAGTGCGCAATGAGGGATATGATGCCATGCTGGCACCCCGGCAGGCTGGCCTGCGGGCGTTTCTCACCGATGGCAAGAGAGTGTTTGTCAGCCGGAAGGGGCCTGCGTCACGCCAAGACCAGCCAATGGACCTCGGCGACGCGTTCAAGCTCCTGATGAGCGGTGGTTCCCGATAGAACTGCATCCACAGATCATTCCATAAGAGGAGTAACCGCGTGGCCATGCCAAACAGCTTCCAGGGCTTCACCACGGACCCGTTTGCTTCCTTCTGCGAACTCGCGCGAAATAACCACAAAGCGTGATCAGCTATACGGATTTGGGGCCTACTCTTCGCACCTGGTTTTATGAGCAGCAGAATCATTGGCAGAAGCTGAATCGGAGGCGGGCCGCCGCCGCAGGAAAACCAACAGACCATGCACTGCTTGACTAACCAACCTTCTCGACCTTGATAGGATCGCCGTCTTTCACTTTGCGCAATTGTGTGACGGGCCCGAGTATCTTGCCCCAGATGTTCGTCCGCGCTGCGAGGCGGATTTCCTTACCGCGGGAAACGGGTGTCGGGCCAAAGCCGATGGCGATTGAGTCGCCCTCAACCCAGAAGGCCAACTCGCCCACCTCGACCACGTCTTTGGCATCCGGTTCCTTGCTCACGTGAACCGGCGTGGAGAAGTAGACCTCATCTCCCCAGGTGGAAGCAGTGGAAGTGAAAGGCAGCTTTGCGTAGATGGCATCGGCGGTTGGGGTGTCAAACAACTCAGCCTCCAGTTTCACCGACCCGATGGTCATTTTGAGTTTCCGTGTTCCAGCCATATTGGAATCATAAGCTGGATCTCCTATAACTCCTGTAGGAACCGGCACTGCCCGAAGTGCCAGGCCGAGGCGCGGGAACGCTGGCTCGCGGCACGAGAGCGGGAACCTCTGGCCACCCACTACTTTCACGTCGTCTTCACCGTCCCGCATGATCTCAATCTGCTGGCGCAGGACAACCCCTGCCTGTTTTACCATCTCTTGTTCACGGCCACTGCCGCAGTCCTGCTGGAAGTCGCGGCGGATCCCCAGCACCTCGGCGCCGCAATCGGCATCCTCAGCATTCTCCACACCTGGGCCCAGAACCTGCTCGCGCATCCGCACATCCACTGCGTCATCCCGGCGGGAGGGATCTCAAGGGATCTCACCCGTGGGTGCACCCTCGCTATCCTTTCGTTCTGCCCGTGAAGGTGCTGAGCCGGGTCTTCCGCGGCGAGTTCGTCGCTGGTCTGAAACGCCTCTATCGCCGCCAGAAATTGCGCTGCGCGGGACCCTCCGCCGCACTGGCCGATGAAAAGCAGTTCCGCGAGTTGCTGCGCCGCCTCCACCGTCAGCACTGGGCGGTCTATGCCAAGCCGGCCTTCGGCGGGCCCCGGCAGGTGCTCCGCTATCTGGGCCGCTACACCCATCGCGTGGCCATCTCCAGCCATCGACTCTTGTCCTTCGACGGCGAGCGCGTCACCTTCCGCTGGAAGGATTACGCCCACGGCAACCAGCAACGCCAGATGACGCTCGCGGCGACAGAGTTCTTACGCCGCCTCTTCCTCCACGTCTTGCCCAAAGGCTTCGTGCGCATCCGTCACTTCGGTTTTCTGGCTAATCGATTCCGTGTCCCCCGGCTCAAACTCTGCCGGCAACTGCTGGCGAACGATCCCTTGCCCCCGGCCTCCAGCCCCGTGCTCAGCGCGGATGCCTCCATCTGGCATTGCCCCCACTGTGGCACGGTGATGGTTGTGATCCAGACCTTCGTCGCAGAGCAGTTGCCCTCACGGTGGAGTTACTTTGACTCCTCATAGAGCCGTGCGCCAAACCGGACCCCAGACGTGCACACCGCACGCGATCGATTTCGTGTGCCCGCCCCTCATGCCCTACCCGCCCAACCTGCTTACGCCAACCTTTCCACAACCCCTTCGCAGTCTCAGCGACCCCGACGGGCCGACCCCCGCAGCTTCTAAGCCCTCTTGGGCCAACCTGCGACCGGCATTCTCAACTCCCAAAATGCCATTCAATCTCCATACGCGTCCGCCGCAAGCGCCAGCGGCTTCCTTCTAACGTCCTCATCGAAAATGCCTCGGCCCACCATCCTGCCCTCTCCCGACATTTGTCCGCCGAGGCATTTCCGATCAAGGCTAGCGTGATCCAAGCACAATCCCCAAAGGTGACAGGGCAGACCGCACCTACGGTTTGCCGGGTACTATTTGCATGTCACTTGGGCTCCCACTCCACGTCCATGAGAGGGCGTTCTGCGGCGCCCGGTCGAGGGTGTGGGCTTACCCATCCGCATATCTCGCTGAGCGTGTCGCGTCTCATGGCTGCCGGTTCCGCCGGGCGTGTCTGGCGCGGATCAACATCGCCCGAATTTCCAGTTCTGCGGCCTGGGCTTTGCGTTTGGTCTTGCGCAGCAAATAGGCGTAATTCTCAAAGGTCTGAGCCAGGCTGGGGTGGTCTGGCCCCAAGGCCTTCTCGGTGATGGCCAGCGAGCGCTGGAAGAGTGGCTCGGCCTGGTCGTACTTGCCCTGAACGCTGTAAATCAGTGCCAGGTTGTTGAGCGGCGTGGCCAGGTCCGGGTGGTCGGGGCCCAACACCTTCTCGTCGATGGCCAGGGCGCGCCTCACGAGGGGCTCAGCTTGCGCGTACTTTTGCTGTCGGCGATAGAGCGCCGCCAGGTTGCTGAGCGTCGTGGCCACAAAAGGGTGCTCCGGCCCTAAGACCTTTTCCCAAATGGCCAGCGCCCGCTGGAAGAGCGCAACCGCTTTTCCGTATTTTCCCTCGCCAAGGTAGAGGGTGGCCAGATTGTTGAGGTTGAGGGCCACGTTGGGGTGCTCCGGTCCCAGAGCCTTTTCCGAAATCGCCAGCGAGCGCTTGTAGAGCCGCTCCGCCCGGGGATAGCTCTCCTGGGCCTTGTAGAGTTCCGCCAGATTGTTGAGGGTCAAAGCCAGCTTGGGGTCGTCGGGTCCCACCGTCCTCTCCAGGATGGCCAGCGCCCGCCTGTAGAGCGGCTCGGCCTCGGCGTATTGACCCTGCGCCCTGTAGAGTTCCGCCAAGTCGTTGAGGTTGGCGGCCACGTCGGTGTGCTCCGCTCCCAGGGTTGTCTCGAAGATGGCGAGCGAGCGTTTGTAGAGCGGTTCAGCCTGGGCAAATCTTGCTTGCTGGCGGTAGAGCCACGCCAGGTTGCTGAGGCTGGCGGCCACCTGGGGATGGTCCGGGCCCAGCGTCTTCTCGAAGATCGCCACGGCGCGCTTGAAGAGGGCCTCGGCCTCGGGGTAGCGGGCCTGTTGGCGGTAAAGGGTCGCCAGGTTGTTGAGGCTGGTGGCCAGGCGCGGGTCCTGGTCGCCGAATCGTTCCGCTTCTCTGAGGGCTGCCGAGAGATTTTTCTCCGCCTCCGCGTAGCGCCCCTCCTGGTAGGCCTTCACGCCAAGGCTTGTGCAGGTGTCCCAGCCCGCTTCTTGCGATACTCCGGGCGTGACGATCAGCGCCAGTGTGAGCATAAGGAACGCGGCAGGGCGATGGTTCTTGGCGGGAGCACTCGGGGGGGCGGTCTTAAGCGCATGCTGAAAGGCAACGTGCCGGCGATTCCATTTCGTGCCGGCGGCACATCGGCGTGCTGAGTCGCGTAAGAGGCTCGCCATGGGAGGGAAGGGGCCGATGCGCGGCCTCGTCAAAAGAATTTTACACCTTTGGCTCGCCAGGCCGTTGGCTTTGCGCACAGGCTGACAAGGGGCTACGGCAAGTGAGCGCCACCATCCCGGCGGGGCTGCATTTGATGGGGCGAACGGCGTTCGCCCGCCCCTGTAGATTCTCTCTTGTGTTTCAACCCACATTTCCATTTTCAACCTTGTCCCTGAATCCTCGGATCGTCGCGTTTACACCCGCATGAATTCAGCTGTCCTTCAACGCGTCTCTCAAGATCGTTTAGCGCTATCCCCCCTTGGCTGAGGAGGGCGGTCCATGAGCGCGTGCTGAAGGAGATTCTCGAAGAGCGGGTCATCTCCAGCCGCAGTCGGCGCAACCCACGTGGGGTGAAGCGCAAGATGAGCAATTTTCCGATTCGCCCTCGACATCCGAAACCACTGCCGGCCATCAACATCAAAAAGGCGGTCAGGATCATTAAATGAAAAGTACTAGGGTCAGGCCCGTGTCCAAAATGAGCGTTGCCACGTCCTGCAAAGGCTGAGGGGCCATCTCCAGGTAAAGCCGCTCTTGGGCATGGCTCAAGGTAAATTCGCGGTCGCGCTCACCCCCCAGCGATCGAATGCGGAGGGCTCGGTTAATCAAACGCCGCTCATCGGCAAGGCAAAGCAGCTTCCGCAATGTAGCCAAAGACGGGTGAACCGCAGCTTCGGCTATTGCCTTCTTTGGTTGGCCGGAAGACTTCTGGCGCCCAGGCGAATGGGAGGCTGTTCGGGAAAGGGCTTGATTTCCATGCCGCATCTCTCCCTACAATTGGGGCATGCGGGCCGGACGATTGCCGGTATTGGCTCTTCTTATTGCGGCTGCTGCCTGGAGGGCGAACGGCCAAGCGAACCTTCCATCGCCTCCTTCTAATATTGATCCGCGTGATTTCCCTGCCGAAGTTCGTGGCCAGCTGCAAGGAGCTCTCGACGTCCGGCAAGCTCACCCGCAGGATGCGCAAGCCAACGGAAAGATGGGGATGCTCCTGGACGTCTACAAGCGACCCGACGCGGCAGCAATTTACTACCAGAGGGCTCACCTGCTGGACCCTGGGTCATTTCGATGGCTGTACTACTGGGGCTCGCTTCGTGCCGCTCAAAGCCAGCATCAAGAGGCAGTACAGATCCTGTACAAGGCCCTCGCGAAGAAGCCCACTTACCTCCCCGCGCGGCTCAAGTTGGCGGAAAGCCTCCTGGCGGTCGGGCGATGGAAAGAAGGCGAGGACACTTACCACGCGCTGGTCCGCGACCATCCTGACTTGGCGGGCGCGCATTTCGGCCTAGGCCGCGTCTACTCAACGCGAGGGGACATAAAGGCCGCCGTGGACTCATACCTTAAGGCTTGCGAGCTTTTTCCTGCCTATGGCCCCGCTCATTACGCGCTCGCACTGGCATACCGCAGGCTGGGCCAGTCCGACGAAGCCCAGCGGCATCTGAAGATCTACAGCGAGAACAAGTCGCTCGACCCACCCGTCGACGATCCACTGCGCGATGCCCTGCAAGAGCTGGACCTCGGGGCGGTCTCTCACTTGCGTCGGGGACTGGCCCTCGAGCAAGTGGGGCGTCTTGAAGATTCAATTGCCGAGCATGAGCAAGCCTTGCAGCTCGATCCCAAGTTAGTACTGGCGCACGTAAACCTGATTGCTCTTTACGGGAGAACCGGGAAGTTTGAAATGGCCCAAGAGCATTATCGCGCGGCCGTCAGCCTCAATCCCGACCAGTTCGCAAGCGCCCATTACTACTATGGCGTGCTCCAGTTCGGCCAGGGGAAGTATGCGGAGGCGGAGAAAGCTTTCCGGCAAGCCTTAGACGTCAATCCCTATTACGCCGAGGCACACCACAATCTTGGCGTTGTGCTCGAACTGCGTGGCCAACTGGCGGAGGCAGCACACGAATACGGAAAAGCCCTCGAAACGCAGCCCGATTACCGTCTGGCGCACTTCCACCTGGCACGGATTCTGGTCAACCAGCGAAAATTCGAAGAGGCTATCGAGCACTTCCAAAAGACCCTCACTCCTGCGGACGAGAGCACGCCGACTTACCTTTATGCACTCGCGGCAACCTACGCACGCGCCGGCGATCGAGTAAGTGCCCTTACCTACTATCGTCGAGCGCAGCAGGACGCTACTGCACGGGGTCAAACCCAACTCCTGAAGAGCATTGAAAGAGACCTCCGAATGCTGGAACGAAAATAACCCTCCCTGATCCCTTGCCTGTCAGAGGTTCCGTGTGCCTGCCCGGTCATCCCCGCGCTCCTTGTGGAGGCTTAGGCCCGTTCCCGAGCTGACGTGCGCCGTCTCCCCGGACGACCGTGGTCAAGTAGTGGCGTGCCCTAGCGCGAATAGCCATCAGGGATAGCTCAACTTCCTTGTCCAAGGTCCGGTGTTTCATATTCGCGTGATACAAGATTTAGAAGACCAAGAGACATTGTGACTGACTTGTGATATGAGCCGCTCCTAATCTATTCAAAGCTGAGTTATTACCACAAGGCGGGACACGGAATCACTTTGGTACGCTACGTGCTGTGGTACGGCACAGATTTCGCGAGTAGACGGCCACGCCGAGGCGGTGGTGGGCCTTGCAGGGTTCGCCGGAAGAGTGGACGTGTCCTGCTTGTACTTATCCGACGTCTTACAGAAGAACGAATGGAGGTGGACAGTGAAAGGAGCAAATAGGACTGCTCGGACGACGGTCATTCTGTCCTGTTTGGCCGTCGGCCTCATGCTCATGAGCTATGCAGCACCTACGGCCTCAGCCCAGGTTCTCTACGGTTCGGTCATCGGGACCGTAACGGACCAGACAGGGGCAGTGGTACCGAAGGCCACTATAACGATAACCAATGTCGAGACGGGTCAAGCCAAAGAGGCGACCACCGACGAAACTGGCTACTACTCGATCCTCGACGTCCTTGAGGGCACGTACAATCTGACGGTCAAAGCGACGGGCTTTCGGCCTCATGAAGAAAAGAACGTCGCGATCTCCATTAATAACGTCAGGCGCGTCAACGTCAGTCTGCAACTCGGATCTGTGACCGAGTTGGTCACGGTCGAGGCCAGCGCGGCTGTCCTTCAGACGACGAAGGCGGATGTCAGTGTGAACCTGGAATCGCGCGCGATGCAGAACCTGCCGCTCTCCAACTACCGCAACTACCAAACCCTCATCAATCTGGTTCCCGGCGCCACACCGGCGCGGCTTCAGAACGCCATCACGGATACGCCTTGGCGCGGCTTGACAACGAACGTCAACGGCCAGGCGCGCGGCGCCAACAACACCCGTCTGGACGGTTCGGCCGACATCCTGGTCACAATGCCTCACCACGAGGTGTACGTCCCGCCGGTGGAGAGCATTCAGGAGGTCAATATCTCCACGGACAACTTCGATGCCGAGCAGGGGATGACGGGCGGCGCCGCCATCACTGTGACAACGAAGTCCGGAACCAACGATTTCCACGGCACTGCTTTCGCCCTGCACGACAATAGCGTCTTAAGGGCTTTCCTGTGGGATGAGAATCGCGCCGGGGTAACCAAGAAGCCCAAAGGAATCCGAAACATTGACGGGGGCAACATCGGCGGACCCATTAAGAAGAACAAGCTGTTCTTTTTCGCCAACTGGGAAGGCACCTTTGAGCGCGTGAACCGCGCCGTGCTCTCTTCCGTCCCGACGGCTACCGTCCGAACGGGCAACCTGTCGCAATTCCTGGGCGACCAGATTCTGGACGCCTCGGGTAATCCCATCATGGTGCCCACCACCGAGGGGACCATGGTGCCGCTCCAGGAAGGGATGGTTTTCGATCCCTACTCGGGCAACCTGGATGGCGAAGGCCGTGCGGTCTTCTCTGACGGGGGAGCGATCAACGTTATCCCCCAGGCTCGCTTGAACGGCCCCATGAAGACGATGATGGACTTGGTTCCTCTCCCCAACCTTCCTGGGGATATCGACAACTACTTTAACTCCGGCACCCAGCGCATGAACCGCAACAACATCGACGGCAAGATCAACTGGAACCGGAGTGACAAGCACCAGCTTTGGTTCAAATACAGCGTCATGAACGCGCTGGTTCATGGTGACCCTGCCCTCGGCAAAGCGGGCGGCAACTGCTTGTGCGACGGCGGCCTCGGGGACGGCCACACCCTCGTGCAGATCGCGGCCATCGGGCAAACCTATACCGTCTCGCCCAACTTCCTGATTGACGGGACGCTCGGCTGGACCCGATTTGGCCAGCACGTGACACCCCCTGACTTCGGCACCAACTTCGGTTTGGATGTACTGGGGATTCCGGGAACCAACGGCCCCGACCCGCGGGAAAGTGGCATGCCGGCTTTTTTCATTTCCGGGTATTCAGATCTGGGCAATCCGGAAAGCTGGAACCCGCTCTACCGCAACGACCAGTCCTATACCTTTAACGTCAACGCAAGCTGGATGAAGGGCGTTCACGAGATCCGGTTTGGCTTTGACTATGTCCACCACCTGATGAACCACTGGCAGCCGGAATTGGGCGAAGGCCCGCGCGGTGCGTTCCATTTCGATCCTGGCGTTACGGCCTTGAATCCCGATGAGATCGGCACCGCTGTGGGATTCCAAGGAAGCACTCCATCGTTCGAGAACGACTGGAACGGCCTGGCAGCGTTTCTGCTGGCCACGCCCAGTTCGTCGGGGAAGAGCAGCCAACTCATCAAGATGGACAGCTTGGAAGGTCAATACGCTCTCTACGTCCGCGACCGCTGGCGCGCCACTCCGAAGCTGACCCTCAGCCTGGGATTGCGATGGGAGCTTTACCCCAACCGGAGGCGCTCCAACGGCCTGGGCATCGAATCGTATGACCCCACGACCAACGAGGCCTTGATCGGCGGGCGGGGTGACATCCCCCGAGACAACGGCGTGGGCTACAGCAAGAAGCTCTTTGCCCCCCGTGTCGGTTTCGCCTATCAGGTGACCCCTTCCACAGTGATTCGAAGCGGCTACGGGATCACTTACCACTCCCATCCCTGGGGCGCTCAACTGTTGCGTGGTTGGTTTCCGCTTACGGTTATTGCGGAGTTCGGGGGCGTCAACGGCTACCAGCCCGTCACCACGGACCCCACTTACGTGGCCGATGGTGTCCCGAACGAGCCGCTGGGCCCCAATGTCGGTATTCCATCGATCCTCGGCTTCGACATCAGCACGGGCAGGGTTCCGTTGCCGAATGCGGCCGAGGATGGCTACCCCGTTGCCAACCAGCTGCTGCACCGCGGCTACATCCAAACGTGGAACTTCATCATCGAGCACAAGCTGCCGGGCGAACTGGTAACGTCGGTTGGATACGTCGGGTCGGCATCCGTAAGGGGCTTCGGGTTCCTGAACATCAACGCCTCGCAAATACCCGGCTCCGGCATTGATGGGCAGCCGCTCTACGCCAAATTTGGGCGCACTGCGACAACCAGGGAGCTTGATGGCCGCACGAACGGCAACTACCACTCGCTGCAAGTCACCCTCAACCGGCGCTTTACGGGCGGCCTGCTCCTAAAGGGTGCTTACACCTACTCGCGATCCATCGATAACGCCGAGTACTCTGACTGGACGGAATTCACTTGGAACGCGCTGAGTGCGCTCAATCGCAACCGTGCCCCGTCGGATTTCAACATCCCCCACAACTTCGAGTTCGCCTATGTGTATGAACTCCCCTTCGGCAGCGGCAAGAAGTGGGCCAGGGGCGGTGCCAGCAAGGCGGTCCTGGGAGGCTGGCAGATTAATGGCATCTTCAGCTCCTTCACGGGACGGCAGTATACGCTGAGCGCTCCCGACACCTCATTGAACATGCCAGGTAATGCACAGACCCCGGACCAGATCAAGTCGACGGTCCGGAAGATCGGGTGTGTAGGCGCCGACCCAGGCTGCACCTTCTTCGATACCTCAGCCTTTGCGCCCGTTACGGAGGTGCGGTTTGGTACCGTGGGTCGGAACACCATGCGCGGACCCGGTGTGGTGAATATGGACTTAAGCCTGTTCCGCACCTTCAAACTCACGGAGAAGTTTGGTCTGGAATTCCGGGCGGAAGCGTATAACTTGAGCAACACGCCGCACTTCAGGGGCCCGAACGGAGACGATGATTCCAATAATGTTAACAGCGAGAACTTCGGCAAGGTCCTCTCCACGGACACCGGGGAGTTTGGTAGTGCAGGCGGTCGGTCTCGGGAGATCCGCTTCGGCTTACGCCTGAGCTTCTAGTATCGTTCGACCTATCATCCGGGCGCCCCGATTCTATCGGCGCGCCCGCTTTTTTTTGTGCCGCGGCTTGCTTTGGCGGAAAGTTCTGCGGGTTCAGCCCTTTGAGGAATTGTCCGCTACGATCCCCTGGGGTGGGCGCGTCCTGTGCCTACCAAAAACTCGATTGCGACGCGAAAACAATCCGGCATGGCGTCAGGTATTTCCCATACAGCAACTTCCTTTTCGAGCTCCCTGTGATCGTTGGATGCCCTTACGTCCAGAAGAGACGACGGCTGCATTCGGCGCGTCAATTTACTTTACGACCTCAATAGTGGATGGCGCAGAGAGGAGGCTCGGATTGCGAGGGGAGTGACGCTTCAAGCTGCTCGCCGCTCGTACCGATGCTGAAGGCCTCCAACTTCAGCGATCTCCACCGCCGGACCCAGCGCGGGTGGTTGAATGGCTCGTGGCGCGGGAACATCTTTGGCCAACGACAAGACGTTCGACACCTTCAACCATCCGTAGTGGAAACCCATCAACCCAGGATGCGGCGGACACACGCCCTTCGGGCAGCCGTGCAGCGGCATCGAGAACAATCTGCACAACGGCCAGGTCGGCGGCGCCTGGCGTCTGCGTATCATGCAATTCGGTCTAAACTTCATCTTTTAGGCGCGTGGCGGAAGTTCTTGCTGGACAGCAAAGAGGAACAAGGGAAGAATTGAGCAGAAAATCCCGCCGGAAGCACACAAGGGCTTTTCAAAGCAGTGCTTCTGGCGGGGAAGAAATGCTGCTTCTCCCGGCCCCAAGGAGAGGCAGATCCCGTCTTTCCCCAGGAGGTCCCTCTAGAGACCTTCCTGAACTGAACGCCAGATGGAACCCAAAGGGGCGGAGATCATGGAGGAAGCAAATGCGGAGCAAGGGGCTTGTATCGCGTGCTCTGGTTGTTCTGGTCATCCTTGCGCCGATGGCCTTCGACGCCCCGCGGTTGGGGGCAGCCCTCACACCCGACCTTGAACACCAGGTCTGTTCACGCCGCGGAAACTTCATCGACAAGTTCTCACGACTCAAGGCCTGGCCAGCAGGCCCGGGGGCGGAGGAGACGCCGGCCAGTTCGCATTTGTCGCGAGTGCACCTGGACGGCAACTACTTGGCTCACGATGGTCGCCGGTTCATACCTGTCGGTGCCCACTGGGTACCCGCAAAGACGGGGCTTCAATGGCCTCAGCAATGGGATCCAAAGGATATTGAAGCTGACTTTGCCAAGATGCGCGAACTCGGCTTCAACACCGTGCGGTTTGATCTTTTCTGGGCTTGGTTCGAGCCTCGGCCGGGATATTACAACCCCGAGGCCTTCAAACAGCTGGATTTTCTGGTTTCGCTGGCGCACAAGTACAACATCTATCTGCACCCCACCTTGTTCATCGGGGGCGAAGTCGGAGATGCCTTCTGGGACGTCCCCTGGAGGAATGGGCGCAATCCCCAGGCGGACCCTGAGATGCTCCGCTTGCAAACGGATCATGCCGCCGAACTGGCACGGCGGTATCGAGGAGAGTCGGCCATCCTCGCGTGGGATTTGACCGACGAGCCACCGTACTGGATCGTCGCCGGGAGTACGACGGACGCCATGGCCATCAACTGGACTCGGCTCATTAGCGGGGCCATTCGCCGCTATGATCCCGAACACCCTCTGGTGGTGGGCACAAGCATGGAAGACGTCTCGCATGGCCCCTTTCGCCCCGACACGGTTCAGCAGGAAGTTGACTTCCTGAGTGTCCATCCTTACTCCATTTATGCCCAAAAGCTTTTCCCCGATCCCATGATTTCCGAGCGCGGAACTTACTGCGTTGGGAAGCCGGCCATGATTCAGGAACTCGGTGCCAGTTCGGCACAGTACAGCCCCGAACGCGTTGCCATCTTCGACAGGGTGACCATGTACTCAGGCCTCGCCGCCGGAGCCAATGGGTTTCTGCTCTGGTGTTACACGGACGCGGCCCCGCAGCAATTCAATCGAGTTCCATACCTGCGGGCCCCTCACGAAACGCAGTTTGGCTTGACCACCTGGGATCGTCAGGACCGGCCGCGAGCCAAGGGTTTCAGTGAATTCGCAGCGGTCGTGGAGCAGATGGACTTGGGTGGCGTGGCGCCCGCGGCTGCCGAGGGCGGAATCCTCGTTCCCTACGAATGGGCGAAGCCGGCGGGGGATTATTCCCGCTTGGGCCTCACCGGCCCGAATAGCATCCCTTACGTTTCCTCACAGGATGGTGAAGCCATCCCCGGTCAGTCAAAACCTGATTGGAGTGACCAGAATCAGCGGCTGACCGGGGCGTGGCTTTCCAGCTTCATTCTGGCGCGCCGGGCGGGGCTGAAGGTTGATTTCCCTCGTGAGTACGGTGACTGGCAAAGCCGGGCCGTGGTGTTGCTCCCCTCGCCCCTCACCGGCACGCAGACCAGCCTCGTTCACGTTCACACGGACTTCTGGGAAAAAGCCCGGCAGTATGTTTCAAACGGCGGGTTCTTATATGCCTCGCTGAGCGCTGACGCAGCAATCCCGGAAATGCAGGACCTCTTCGGAGCGCGGCTGGTGGATCACGCTGCGGTGAGTGAAGTCACTTTGAAGGTCGTTGAGCCATTTGGCGATCTGAAGCCCGGCGACACATTCCGTTATTCCGCTCCGACTTCTGATTTCAAGCACTGGGCAGCCATCCTTGAAGTGCAGGGCGGCAAAGTCATCGCCGTGGATCAAGATAATCGCCCTGCTTTGGTTGCGAATGTCCGTGGGGCGGGCAAGACTTTGCTTTGCGCTTATCCATTGGAAAGCTATTTGGCGGAGACTCCGTCGGCGTTTGAGAAACCCGAATCCACGTACGGCATCTACAAGGCCTTTCTCGATTGGGCGGGCGTCAAGGTTCTGTTCCGAACCGACCAGCCTTCAGTGGAAGTGTCGGCGCTTCGGGCAGGCCGCCGTGGGTACGCTGTTTTGGTGAGCCACAGTGCGGTGGCTCTGCCGGTCACCGTGACTACAAGCCTGTCGGTGAAGTCCCTCAGCCTGATCACGCCACGAGGCCCTCAGGCGATCAGTCTCGAAGGCAAGAGCTGGAAGATGGTACTGACTCCTTACGAAGGCGCGATTGTGGAATGGGATTTAGCCGGTATGTAAGGAAGAGGGCAGAGCGCCTTGAAGCGAAGACGGAGAAACCATGATCGCAGCGGTGGATATCGGCGGAACAAAGATTGCCGTGGGACTGGTCGACGGCAATGGACACATTGTGGCCAGGCGGGAATCGCCCACTGACGCGGGCCGTGGTTTCAATAACGCGCTCGAGCGGATCTGCAGCGCGTTGCGATCAGCCGCTCAAAACGCGCGTACCGAGGTGACGGGAATTGGCATTGCCTGCACGGGTCCTGTGGATCCATTCGCGGGAATCATCGGAAACGTCGACTTTCTTCCGGGCTGGAAGGGTTTCAATCTTGTGGAGCCTCTGGCGAAGGAGTTTAAGGTCAGCGTTGCGATGGAGAACGACGCCGACGCTGCGGCCCTGGGGGAGGCGGCCTGGGGAGCCGGCAGAGGAAAGCAACGTTTCATCTATCTCACCGTAAGCACCGGCATTGGCGGAGGCATCGTTCTGGATGGCAAGCTGTACCGGGGCGTCGAGCAATCTCATCCTGAAATCGGCCACCACGTGATTGACCCTGCAGGCCCCAAGTGCTTCTGCGGAGCGCGCGGATGCTGGGAGGCTCTTGCCAGTGGTCCCGCAATGGTCGAGTGGGTCAGGGCCCATGCTCCATCAAATTACAAACATCTACCGCGTTTGGACGCACGCCGCATCTTCGAGCTGATGGAATAGGGGGAACAAGTGTGCCGCTTTGCCGTAGAACGGGAAGCTTATTACCTCGGTCTCGGCCTGGCAAACCTCATCACTCTCTTCACGCCCGATGCGATCGCCCTGGGCGGAGGCGTCATGAAAAGCGCTCATCTCCTCCTGGAGCAGGCCAAGCAAATCATCAGGCACAACTGTGGCCTAGTCCCCCATGAGAAGACAGAAGTCAGGCTCGCCTCCCTCGGCGCCGACACCGCGCTGTCTGGCGCGGCACAAGTTTGGCACCATCGATTCCGCTGAACCTGGAGAAATAACTTGTCATCATATTCCATTGTCGAAGGCGACTACCTTCGCGACATCCTTGACCAGCCGCAGGCTCTCGAGGATACGTTGGCGGCCCTGGAGGCCGCGCCATCCCTCACCAGCCCTGCCCAGCACTTACGCCAGGGTGAGTTCAAACGCATCGTCCTGACGGGCATGGGCTCTTCCTATCATGGGTTACATCCTCTGAACCTCCAGCTTATCCGCCAGGGCTTCACGTCCTTCATGGTGGAGACGTCCGAGCTGGTTCACTACATGCCTTCTCTTTTCGATTCTGAAACCCTGGTTGTGGCAGTGTCACAGTCAGGGCAAAGCGCCGAGACGATGAGGTTGCTGGAGATTTGCCGCGGCAAGTCCTTCCTTCTCGGAATTACCAATACCCAAGAGGGAGGGCTTGCTCGCCGAGCGGACCTGACCGTCCTGACGCGTGCCGGAAGAGAATCCACGGTTTCCTGCAAGACGTACGTGGCTATGCTGCTCAGCCTGGCGTGGGTTGGAGATGTTCTGTGTGGCAGGAACCCCGAGTCTTCCCTACAGGAGCTCCAGCCGGCAGTGCTGGCGGTTCGAAGATACCTGGCCAGGTGGCCTGACTACGCGCGGAGCCTGGCCGCGGAGCTGGAGGGAATCCAGTCGTTGTTTTTCACCGGCCGAGGGGCTTCCCTAGCTGCCGTGGGGACTGGCGGATTGATCGTGAAGGAATCCGATCATTTCCACGCCGAGGGAATGAGTGCCGCGGCATTCCGCCACGGGCCCCTGGAAATGGTGAGTGGCTCCGTCTACGTGGTGGTGTTTTCTGGAGACCCGAAGACGCGCGACCTGAACACAAGGCTGGCTCAGGACGTTCAAAGTTGCGGCGGCAGAACTGCTCTCGTGGGCGCACATTCGGCGATTGATGCCTTCCGTTTGCCGGAAGTATCAGCGAACATCGGGCCGATTCTGGAAATACTTCCCGTGCAGATGATCACGCTCGCGCTGGCGGCTCGAGTTGGAAGGGAAGCTGGGAAGTTCGAATTTGCCTCCAAAATCACCGCCTCCGAGTAGCGATGAGAGCCAATCATGGCAACTGAAATGGGCGGCAGGCGTAACAAGTATCTAATCGCCCTAATCTTTTCGATCTTCTTTGCGATTTCGCTGCTTACGAACATTCTTGGGCCGATCGTTCCTGACATCATTGACACCTATAAGCTGAGTCTGACGGCCGCAGCACTTTTGCCGTTCGCCTTCTTCATAGCTTACGGTGTGATGTCGGTCCCCGCCGGCATCATCGTGGAGGTCTACAAGGAGAAGCGCGTCATCACCGGCGCGTTCCTGGCTGCGTTCGTGGGGGCTTTATCATTCGCCGTGCTTCCCATCTATCCGGTCGTCATGGCTTCATTGTTTGTGATTGGAGCCGGAATGGCGACACTCCAGGTGGCCATCAACCCGCTGCTTCGAGTCGCAGGAGGAGAGGAGCACTTCGCCTTCAACTCCGCCTTCGCACAAGTGGTTTTCGGATTGGCTTCGTTCTTGAGCCCGCGACTCTATTCTTACCTCGTCCGAAACCTGGGAAAGGATTCCGGCCCGCCGAGCTTCGCTTTGCAGTGGCTCGCGAGACTGGTGCCCGCGGACCGGCCTTGGGTTTCGCTGTACTGGATCTTCGTCCTCATCACCCTTCTGATGATCCTCTTGATCTCTGCCTCGAAATTCCCGGACGTCCAGCGAACCGCCGAGGAGCAAGTGGGAACCTGGGAAGCCCACCGCAAATTGCTGCACAATCCCATCGCGCTCCTTTACTTCATCAGTATTTTTGCCTACGTGGGATCGGAACAAGGCACCGCGAATTGGATGTCCAAGTTTCTGGCCGAGTACCACCACTACGACCCGCACACGACCGGAGCTAACGCGGTGTCGTGGTTTTGGGGGCTGCTTACAGGAGGGTGTCTGGCGGGAATGCTGTTACTGAAGATCTTTGACAGCCGAAAAGTATTGGTGGCAGCATCCACTGCGGCGCTGAGCGTTCTTACCGTAGCCCTCTTCGGACCTGGGCGTCTCTCCGTGATCGCCTTTCCCCTCGTAGGCTTGTTTGCGTCCGTCATGTGGCCCATCTCAATCTCCCTGGCACTCAATTCCGTGTCGGAGTGCCACGGCTCATTCGCGGGGATCCTGTGCACGGGGATCGTTGGGGGTGCGATTACTCCGGTCATCATCGGACGTCTTGGGGATTTTGTGGGGCTCCGGTTGGGGATGACTTTCCTTTACGTTACATTTGGCTGGGTTTTGGGCGTCGGCTTCTGGGCAAAGCCCTTAGTCGCTAACGAAACGATCGGATCGACCAGGACGAAGGAAAACTCGCCGCGCCAGCACGAGCGTACGTGAAGTCCATTGGGCTGTGCCTTGTCCATACCAACAACTCCGTTCGCGCTGAATTCAATGGAGTTAGTAGCCATGATCAGACACACAGGCGGGAACCGGACATTGGTCCGATGTGCGGAGAGTTAACCGTTAATTTCTAGGTCCGTCGGAACCTTGGGAGCCCACAAGAAAATAGACCGGATGCCTAGGCTTTCGACCCTATCCAGTAAGTAGCCATTCGATTGGCTTACCGAACTTCCGGCTAATCTTCAACAGAATTTCTGATCCAAAAGCAACCCGCCCGTCCTCTATTTTAGAAAGGTAGCTCTGGCTTACGCCTATCTGACGGGCGAGTTCCTCTTGCGTCATTTCATATCCTCGGAGCTCCCGGATGCGTCGTCCTACTGCCTTCCAGTCGATAGAGTCCTTTTTATTGTGTGGCTTTTTGCTTGACATGCATTCCTATATGACTATAATATTCTTGTTGGAATCAGAGCATTGGTACGGGACGGTCCTATGCTTTCAGGTTGAGTTGATTAAGCGGAAGGCTGCAGAGATGTGAGCTCTGCAGCCTCCCTAAGCAAGCCGAGCCGATGGTATAGGCATCAGCTCAACCTGCCTTTCCAACTTGTATCACATTTCCTCCCGGCTCCCCAAGCCGGGAAGAAAGGCAGGTTCTCTATGGCAGGCCATTCTGGCCGTCCCAGGTCTCTTTCTAGCCTTTCATTGGTCCAAGCCGATCCAGAGAAGGAGCTAAGCCTCTCGCGTGGCCCTCTGGGTCAGCGGTTGGCGGGTTTGGTGGCTCAGTATGGCCTCAAGGCAGTGAAGACTGCCGAACGGCGATTGGCGCTGATTGCCAGGCTCCAGCAGCTTCATCCGAAGACTCAGCTGATTCACGGCCTTCGGGTTCCCTCCGAAGGGGTCCGTGCCCTTGCCCAAGAGGCCCAGGCGAGTGTCTCGAGCCTCTACCGCTGGCGCAGCCGGTTCATTCGGGCCGGTAAGGCGG
>Ga0315280_10001233_pt1 | contig 44593 bp, 48 predicted proteins | sample YL17G06_40_MG_FD_203697 | JGI IMG/M metagenome (GOLD analysis project Ga0315280, IMG submission 203697) | Sediment microbial communities from Yellowstone Lake, YNP, Wyoming, USA - YL17G06_40 | ecosystem: Environmental > Aquatic > Freshwater > Lake > Sediment | place: USA: Wyoming | collected... | reverse complement strand
CCAGGTTCTTGGGAATCCAAGAATCGCGCTTGAACTAACCTGCATCATAATGTTGGTTCTTGATATGATTTGGTACATGTTCCTCAACATTGTGAGTGCCGTCAAAAACATTCCCACTGAAATTAACGAAGTTGGACAGCTTCTGGGGTTTAAGGGGCTGAAAAGGATAGTACACATAGTTGTTCCATCCATTTTGCCTGCCATAGTGACTGGAAGCATTCTTTCTTGGGGGACGGGTTGGAACACCATAATCTTCGCAGAGTATCTTCCATCCACTGAGCCAAATATTCCGCCTGTTTCGATCCCGGGAATAGGTTCGCTGTTGGACAAGGCAGGCTATCAATATGGAAACACGGTGGTGTTGGTTTTCATGTTAGGAGTGATTGCGGCAATAGTTCTTCTGATGGAAGGGTTTGTCTGGCGGCGGTTACTAAGAAGGTTCGAAAAGTATCATGTTGAGGTCTAAACTATGTCGGTGATTGAAGCAGAGAATGTGACGAAAACGTTCCCAACAGAGAAAACCAAAATCCTAGTGTTGGACAACGTGAGCTTTTCAGTTGGGAAAGAGGAGTTTCTGTGTTTAGTCGGTCCTTCTGGATGCGGAAAATCTACTATGCTCAGAATTATGGCAGGACTAGAGACGCTTGATTCAGGCAGAATACTGTTTAATGGAGAACCTGTCACTAGGCCATCGCCAAAGATTGCGATGGTGTTCCAACTTTTCGGTCTGCTGCCATGGAAAACCGCGTTGGAAAACGTCGAAGTGCCTTTGGAAGTTCTTGGTGTGACAAAGCAAAGTCGTGGGCACATTGCTGAAGAATACCTGCAGATGGTAGGACTTGAGGGTTTTGAGAACACCTACCCTCATGATCTTTCAGGCGGGATGAAGCAGCGTGTTGGTATTGCTAGAGCCCTGGCCTTGAAACCTGAAGTCCTGCTCATGGACGAACCCTTTTCTTCATTAGACGAGCTTACGGCAAAAACTCTACGTGAACTGGTGCTCAACATTTGGCGAAACCCCACTTTGCCAACAAACACGTTCATAATGGTAAGCCATAATGTCGAGGAAGCAGTATTCATGGCAGATAGGGTCATAGTAATGTCGCCTCGGCCAGGGAAAGTTGTCGGAGAAGTGAAAGTCAACATTCCAAGACCCCGTTTCAAGTATCTAAGGGACGAAGAGTACTTCAGATATATAGATGAGGTTATGAATCTACTTGAGAAAGGAAAGGCGATTACGAAGGATGTGAGTCACTTTTCTGTGACAGCTGAGCGAGCGGACAAAGTCTGAAAATGGTTACACGCATGTGAACATTCCTTTTTCTTCCAATAGCATTTCACCCTGCCTTGGTTCAAATTCAGATAGGCGGTCTTTGCGGATTCAACTCAGAATCAAGCAGGCGCATGTGTGCCAAAACACCTATTAGATTTGGTGTACATTCAGCGTTTGAAACTGAACGAAGTAGCCCAGCTGTTGCGGTTCACAGCCACCCACGGTGACGATTATGGAAGTTGAAGGTACGGTAAATAAGAAAGATGAAGAAAGGTCGTCGAGCTGGTCGCAATCTGCAAGCGCAGACGAAATCGCGCGCGCTGTACTCAGATACCTCAACCTCTGCAACAACCCCGATACAACGAAGCGGATTGAATAAGAAGCTCAGAAACAACAAACTTGTGTCATTGGGTCTTACTGCTTTTTCCCTATTTTGCTTGTCGCTTACAGTTGCGTTAACGTTTTTCTACAGGACTTCAGTATCCTTCCCGCCAAAGCAACTCGCCGTTTCACTGTTCATGGTCATATGCTGCTTGGGTGCAGCAGCCGCAGTTCTACCTCCAAAGTGTTCGGGCACATTTCACCATAGACAGACAGGAGATTACAGGCTGTTGGAAGGGACAGGGACGAATCATGATCAATGGACTGTCATGTTCAAGGGCCATCATCCAACATGCGGAAGTTTCACAAACCACGTGCTTCAAATTCGAGGCAAAACCTACTGCGCTGGCTGTTTAGGTTTGCTCACAGGTGCCCTGATCGCAATCGCAGTGGGCCTGATATACTCCCTCGACATTGCCAGGTTTGAGAGCGAGACAACATTTGTGTTCTGGTTTGGCTTCGCCGCCGTTTTTGTGGGTTTGATACAGTATGCGAAACCTTTAATGATGAAAGGTTCGGTCCATTTCTTTCTAAATGTCGTCTTCGTAATTGGCGCATTCTTCCTCTTAATTGGCGTGATTGAGATAAACGGAAGTCTTGCCGTTGAAATGTATCTTATTGTCATGACAATATATTGGATATTTACGCGCATAATTCTGTCCGAGCGTGAGCATGAAAGAACATGCACTATCTGCGAAGTAAGTTCCTGCGCCTACCATCCGCACTGAAAACCTGTGGTGCACCTTGTCTGCAGTGTAAGTTCTAACCAGTGCGAAGACGGTGAAGGCGTTGAAAACCTATAAATCCTTGACAAGGATGGATAGGAGTTGCAGGGGAAAGGATGAACCAATACTTGGCGGCAGGCGTCGTACTCATAGTCATCTCCTTGACTGGTTTCTCCTACGTGGCAGTCAAAGTATTGTTATACCCTGAGCAAGCGATAATCTTCAAGTCAACTTTCGCGTGGTTCCTGCTTCAATGTTCAGCTTCCGTGTTCTGCGGCATCTTAGGCGGATATTTCATTGGGGTTCACAGAAAAACACAGGAACCCAATCGCGCCCAAGATTCATAGCTTCATGACTCTTCTGTCCAAGAGTAGGCGCATTTCGTGCATTTGAAATGCTCTATCGTCCTTTCTCGTCTGACGCCTGCGTGTTCCCCAGATACTCCCAAGAACCAGTGAAATGCTAGTCTGTTTCCGCAGTTTGGACATTGCCGAGAAACCTTCGACTGGTCCGTTGTCGACTCACCAGACACGTAAATGCTGCCAGAGTCGGTTCTTTCCTTTTCTTTCATCAAATGCATTTCCGGCTTAGCGCGAACCACAATTCCGCATTTTGGACAGACGTAGCCTTCCTTGGTTCTTGCCATGCGAGAGCCGCATTTGTCGCAGAACTCCATGTTCATACACTACACAGTTATATCTATAGAAATATTGACAGAACTTTCTACTATACCTTTTTGAAAGATGCGTTATTGCAAGTCCTTAGATGATGAACTGATACCATGCTTCTGTGAGAATCAGAAAATGGGAGGATATTGCGCTTTGATAACATCAACCGACTACTGAGCGGCAGATAATAAATAATTGCTGTAACTCTGCCAAGTTACTGTTTCTTTCCATGATTCGTGACAAACAGCATGCATCTAAGAGAGGTAGCTCGTTCTCTTGCAAGGTCTCTAGGGAACTTTTTCAAACGCTTTCTTCGAGGCACCGCAGATTGGACAAGTTTCGGGCGCTTCGCGTTCATGAATGTGCCCACATACCGTGCAGACATAGTAGTCTGTTGACCGTTGCGCAATCAAATCAGTGAGTGCCCTTCTGTACAGGTTGGCGTGCTCAGCTTCAACGTCCCGCGCTTGTGAAAAGACCAGTGCTGCTCCTTCTTCGCCATCTTGTTCAGCTTCCTGCAGCATTTTCAAGTAGTGCACTCCGTTAACGGCGTTTTCTGATTGGAATGCCCTTTCAAGGTTGATCTGCGTGTCCGCAACAGATTCAAGAAGGGCGAAATGCCTGCGTGAGTGAACTCCTTCAGCCGTTGCGACTGCTCTGAACAAATGGGCTATCTGCGGCAACTCTTCTTCTTCGGCTTTTCTGGCGAACATGAGAAGCCTCTGGTAGGCTTTTGCTTCGCCGACAAACGCGTCATGCACATTGTTTGCGGTATTTTCTTTCATGGAATCATCTTCCTATTCACTGTGTTTTTGTAGGGGGGATTCTATAAGTCTTCGCACAATTCAGAGCACTCATTGTCAAAAACTCTTAAGTGATGGCTTTCAAAAAGGGTGAACATGAAACGTAGTTTTCCAAGTCAGATCATCCTGTTCTTACCGTTGTTCTGGGTTTGCTTCTTGCGCATTGGAGCTGTAGCGCATGTTTCAGCCAGTCAAGAGGCTGTTGGGATGCTTCAACCTTTCTGGAACATTACTTACGGTGGTTCCAGGGCCGACGAAGGATGGGGTGTTGCAGTGGACAGTTCTCACAATGTGTATTTTGCCGGTTTTGACAGAATAGCAAACTGGACTGACGACGTCTTTCTACGCAAACTCAGTCCAGAGGGCGTTACGCTCTGGAATACTTCGTAGGGTGGACCGTTTGATGATGAAGCATTCGTGGTTGCGGTTGCCGATGAATACGTGTACGTCGGGGGAAGGGCTTTCACGAATTATTCACGGGCTTCAGCTAACATGTTCATCCTCAAGTTTCACGCGTTGAACGGGTCTCTTGTTTGGAGCCAAACATGGGATGGTGGACACGGTTACGATGAGGTTGACGGTCTCGTCGTCTATGAAAACAGCCTGTACGTGACAGGGTGGACCACGGGTGCAGGCACCCAGAATGATATCGCGGTTTTAAGATACGATTTGAACGGGACACTGCTTTGGAATTGCACATGGGGGACACCGGGTTGGGACGAAGCTAACGGGCAGGCAGGCGTTGATGAAAACTACATTTACGTTGTCGGGCGTTACAATGCTCCGAACATGATCGCTGGCGGTGACGCGGTTTTGGTTGCCTTCAACAGGACGGATGGAGACTATGCTTGGCACACGACGTGGGGTGGAGACAAGCTTGATGATGCCTTTGGCATGACGATGGATTCCCGCAGCATCTACTCTGTAGGCATAACGAGCAGCTTCGGCAACGACCTGCTATTTCTTCTGAAATACACTAAGACTGGAACCCTTTTGTGGAACGCATCTTGGGGAGGCAGCGGGTCTGAACTGACAAGGTCGGTTGGGATCAATGCGGAAGGTACGTCAATATTTGTGGCTGGAAGTACCACAAGCTATGGTAATGGAGACTTTGATGTGGTTCTGTTGAGATATGACCAGAATGGGAATTTGACTCTTAGCAAAACATGGGGAGGACCACCACTCGATCGCTCTCACGGAATTGCTGTGGACGACCCGTTCATTTACATAGCTGGCGACACAAAAAGCTATGCAGTCGGTGATGAAGATACATTTCTTTTGAAGGTCGACGTCGAAGGAGGAAACACTGTTCCGGAGTTCGACTTGCAAGTGTTCTTTGCTGTTTTGGTCTTTACGACTGCTGCATATGCAGCTTTTGTTGGCTTCTGCAGAAAACGAAGTTGCCGGGTCAACTGGGCGGTCAGTCGTACTTTTTGAGCTTGATCATTTTTCTGTAGTTTTTCAGGTCTGAGGCTACTCGCTTGAGCATGTAGAGTTCTTCCATTGTTTTTCTGAAGTTTGCGAATTCTTCATGGATTCTTTCTACGGCGGTGTTTGTCTGGTCCATCGTTTACGTCTCCGGGTTCTATTGTGATGGGCGTGGAGGGTTTCATCGTTTTTTGGCTGACCACTCGGCCATTTTCCGTCACTGAGGAGAAAGGAGAAGGCTTCGAGAACGGAAAAAAATCGCATTGGCTTTGTGGTTAACCTTCAACCTTGTCCCTCCGCACATCGTAAGACTTAAGAGTCAAGTCCAATATAAAAACTTTGTTGAGTCACGAAACATACACAATTTAGTAAACGATGCTAACCTACGGCTAAAATGCCTTCCAAAACCTTCTTCTCAGGAACATCCAACTGCCTAGAAAGCCACGCCTTCAGCATCGCAGCCCCATTGGGAAGCGGGCCGCTGTAAGTGATGATCTGATTATCCTTGACCGCATCCACTTGGAACGTCTTCTCAGCCTCTCGATACATGAAGGACAGCGTCTGTGCCTGAGCAGCTATGGATTGGAAGTCTTCCCACACTTTGCAGCGAAGGATCACCGGAGGCCCACGGGTTTCTCTGACCTGCACCTCTTCGACTTTGGGTTTCGGCAACAATTCTGGTGAGATCGGCGGCGAAATTGTTGGCCGTTCATGTGAAGCTGAAAGGTATGTGATTAGATTCGTGATTTCGTTCTGTAACGTTGACAGGCGCTCTTCAACTTTTTCGACCTTTCCACTCAGTTCGCCTGTATCACCCATCTTTTCAGTTACGTTGCCCAGCTCGTTGATGAGTCTGTCCAAGTCTTTCTCATGTTCCTTGAGGACATTGACAATAAAGTCTAAAGCTTCAAGCGCTTCGTCTTTCGATGGTATTTTCCTGGACATTGCTGTTTCTCCGCTGTTTCGTCACCCTAATACACGCAATGCTTTATAAATAAACTTAGCGAATCCCTAAAATGTATCGTTGTGAAGAGCTAACTATCCTTATTCCGAATCATGTACAACACATGTACTCTATGCGACTTTCCATGGGGAGGGTTAAAATATCAGTCTCTGAAATCCTTAAGGTGCTCACTGGAAGGCTTATCCATGCGTGGCATGTTGAATTTCTCGGAAAAAGAAGCTGTCCTTAAGTTTGTCTCAGAAAATAACGTGAGGATACTCAACCTTTGTCACATTCCGGAAGAAGGAAGACTGAAGACGCTTAGCTTTTCAACAGTTGATATGGACAGAGTTGCAGAGATTCTGGATTATGGTGAAAGAGTTGACGGTTCAAGCTTGTTTTCCTTCATTGAACCTGGAAAAAGCGACATATACATATCCCCGCGGATCAACAGGGCTTTCGCAAACCCTTTTTCGATATTGCCCACACTGAACATTTTGTGCGACTATTTGGATGAAAATGGGAAACCGTTGGACGTTGCTCCACAGAGCGTGTTGGCGCGAGCTGAGGAAAAACTGGAGCATTCGAGCGGCATCGCATTGAAGGCGTTGGCTGAGCTTGAATTCTACATCATCGCCAAACAACAGACTGAACTCCTCTTTGCAGGCGTGTCGGACAAGAACTATCATGAATCTTCTCCCTTCGCAAAGTTCGAAGACATTCGAAACGAAGTCCTTGCCACTTTAGGCGTAATTGGCATACCGACAAAGTATGGACACAGCGAAGTCGGCCGAATAATAAGCACTGACGGAACAATTATGGAGCAACATGAAATTGAGTTCACGCCGCAAAATCTGGCAGACATGGCCGAGACTGTAGCAGTAGCCAAGTGGGTTGTCAGGAACGTTTGCATGAGGCACGGGGCTTCTGCTTCTTTCATTCCGAAGATTGACATTAACCATGCCGGAAATGGGATGCACATTCACCTCTGCGGGCTGAAGCATGGCCGAAACATCACGGCAAAAACGCGTGGAAACCTGAGCAACGAAGCACTACGCATGATCGGTGGAATACTAAGGTTTGCGCCAAGCCTCGCAGCCTTCGGAAACCCCACACCCGTCTCATACTTCCGTTTTATTGCACGCAAGGAATCACCGATGCACATTTGTTGGAGTGAAAGAAACCGTCTGGCCTTGATTCGGATTCCCCTCTGGTGGAAGTTCAAGAGACAAACCGGCAAGTCTGACAGCTGTCGAGAAACCTTTGAATATAGGGCTCCAGATGCGTTTGCGAACCCACACTTGCTTCTAGCAGGACTGGCTTTAGCCGCGAACTATGGATTGGAGAATTCAGCGGAATCTTTGAAAATGGTTGAAGATTTACATGCAGAGTCAGTGCAGGATGAACGGAAGAGGTTCAAGGTCCTGCCTCGATCGTGCAATGAAGCAGCTGCGAACCTCGTCAGGGACAGGAAATTCTACCAGACAGAAGGAGTGTTTCCACAAAAACTGTTAGACGGGATTATTCAGAGACTAAATGGCTACGATGATAGGAATCTATGGAAAGAGCTTTCAGAAAAGCCTGAAGAACTGCAGAAAATGCTTGTGCAATACCTACACTATGGATAACTGAGCTCGGGGCATTGTTCAATAAACGCGCGCATTGGTAGAAACAGCGGTTTTTGATTGACTTTTGTTACAGAATTGTGTTACAATAGTGTTGAAGTCATTTTTTTTGGCGCGCTTTGCCTATGCTTGCGATGTTTATACGCGCGCGAGCTTCATTGGCATAAAAGTTATTTAAGTGAAAAAGCACATCAGTCGTTATCGTGGCATGACGTTATGGTTTTGAATAATCAGACTCAAGCAATTGTTGGTCACGTTGGAATCGAGGTTTCCAATTTGAGCAATTCGAAGAAGTTTTACAAGGCTTTGTTAGGAGGGCTTGGCTTCAAGATCATAATGGACACTGAAGACGGAGTAGGATTCTCTAATCAGAATTTTCAGATCTGGGTGGGCGAGTTGCGGGAGCCACGGGTCAAGCGTGAGGTTCCAACTGGAGAAGAGTTCATCGTGGCGGATCATTTGGCGATCCTTGTTCAAGACAAAGCAACTGTTGATGCTATTGAGAGAAAAATGAAGAAGAACGGATTTGAAGCCCTATTCCCATGTGAAGAGCATCCCCAGTTTGAGCCAGGATATTATGCTGTGTCATTCTGTGACCTAGATAACTATGTGATTGAAATCTACACCAGACCAAAACAAAAGCGATTCTAGCCAGTCCCAGCCGATTGGCGATGAACCAGCCTCTTTCGCGCGCGCTATTTTCGATGTTGGCATATTTGGATCCAAATATCCATGGTACATTGAAACCTAGGAGGGGTAGGATCCTCAGCCCACCAGATAAGACCTTCGCGCGCGCCGTTGTTACAAATTGAAATGCGTGCTGAGCAGAATCTGCGAACAAGCTCTCATCAATCCTGGAATAATATTCAACCACAAAATGAAACCGTAAGCTCTTTATCTCTTACTGGATGTTCTCTTCAGAGAGAAAATCGTTGGGCGGGTAGATCAGCCTGGTATGATCGCCACGTTGGCATCGTGGAGGTCCCGGGTTCAAATCCCGGCCCGTCCACTCCATTTTCTCGGAAAGAGCACGAGGTAAGAATTTGAGCATTTTGGGGTATTTTAGTTTTCCAGGTGAGTGAATGTTGACGATAACTCTTGTTCTGTGATTGTTGAAAGGTTTGAATCGCGATTCATCGGTTTTTCAGACGATTTTTCTGATGGGCATGGTGAAGGTGTAGGTGTCAGTGCGTACAATGTCGGCCAGAATTGAAGTGTGAATTTTCAAAACGGTAACATTTAGATATTCATGTTGCTGTCTTTCTAGTGAGGAGCACAAGGAGAACTTGCTTAGGCTTTTGAGACAATTGGTGATGGTCGTATTGCTTTCTTGTTTGTTGATTGCTGTGATTCCAATTCAAATGACTCCTAATGCTTCTGGCAATGTTACGCTGGCAGAAGTGATACATCAAGGCATAGACTCGATCAACTGGAACAGTGATACTTGGTGTAACCGTGAATGTTTAACGCATTTCGGACAGATTTTCGACAAGTTGGATTTTTCCGCCTATGACAGGGATATTGGAGAACAAGAAAGCAGTGAAACCTGGGTAAACGCACTGCAAGCAATACGGCTTGCTGAAATAGATGGCTACAGTTCCGAGCGACTGGATAACTATGCTCAACGAGTCTTGTTAAATCATCCGATGACTGGGACGCTTCCATCGAACTTCGATGATCAATTTCTAGTCTTTTATAGGTGTGAATTGCTCGGTTACAAATATGCGGAAACATTGAATTTCGAAAGAGGCAAATGGAACAAGAGTGAAGCTTTCAGCGATTTTGCACGGCGCTTTGATGATAGCCCCACTTTTGTTTGGAGTTGCGGATTAAAAACTTGCACATATAATGACAGATATTATGATGCTGCAGCTCAAGATTTGGGTGTATTCTTGAAGTTCTATGAAATAGGTGTTCATAATGCCCTGGGTGAAGCCGATAAGGTCTGGCAGAAAATCAACAGTTACGCGTTTCCAGGTTTCTATCCTTACCATCTTGGCAGCAACACCACAGAGGTCGAATGTGAAATATGCTTCTCTACAATAATAGGAGAGTACTTGGATAGGAAAGGCAGCATACCTTACTATGACAGGCTGTTGGAAGACATAGACTACAAGTTATTGGCCGATGGATGGAACAGTGCTGATTGGTCATCGGGCGGCTACACTGTTCGTCATTCAAGTATCGCCGCGCCCGAGGAAAGGAGATTGCCTAACACTTTGTTGGCTTTGCAGGTTCTTCATAGCTATTATCCGAGGTTCAATAGCACGATGCAGAACAGCTTCGTGCAACTGTTGACCGGTTCAACGAAGGCTTGGCAAGGATTGTTGCAAACAGAATTGTGCGATCCAAGCAATCATTATCGTTTCGTCCTCGACGGTTTGCCTCAGAATAGGTTGTGGGGCAACACGGGATTAGTTGACACGGCAACGGCAACAGGGGATTTGCTTCTCTTTTTGGAAGGCATAGTGCCCAGCACTGGCTCGCTGGCAATTCCGAAACTTGACGAATTGTACGAAGATGTTTGTTCTGCTTTCAGTGCTAGAAAATTCAGGTTTGATTATGATATGAGAACGATAAGAATTCCAGTGAACAGAGGCGAATTGAAATTCCAGTTTGGGACGACCCTAGTATCATATGATTTTCCAAGAAATGCGACATACGAAATCACGTTCAGTGATGACTGGAACAGCATAGTCAAAGTCCGAGAGCTACCCTTTGATGGAGACGTAAACCAGGATGGAGTGACAGATATCCGTGATGCAATAATCGCTTCAAATGCTTTTGGAACCGTGATTGCAAACCAGAACTGGAACTCAGTCTTGGATTTGAACGAGGATGGGAAAATTGACATCTTCGACTTTGTAGTGTTTGCTCAAAACTTCATGTTTGCGTTTAGATGAACAACGTCGACCAGGAAATTCTCCGAACTATGTAAAAAAAGAATGTGTATTTGTTTAGGAATTTCTGCGTCAGCTTGTCGACGGTGAAGACGGTTGCGGTTGAGGTTTTGGCTGGTTTTTTGGTTTTGTTGCTCTTGCGGCGATCGTGTAGATAAGCCATGTTATTATGCCGTATATGACTCCGTTGATAACCCCGTTCACGAGTGTTCTAACGGGGGCATTGTACCGAAAACTTGGTAGGTTGTGGTTGGAAAGTTGAAAGAGTCGTAGATCTGTCCGCCTGGCGGCAGTTCTGAGTAGGCTATGGTCGCGAGCAGCAGGATTACTAAAACTGCAAGGAATACTAATGCTCCTTTCATTTGACTTTTCCTTTCATTTGACTTTTCCCTTCATTTCCAATGCACGAGATGTTTCACCTAAGAAGTGTTTTTGGAATAAAAGCGTTGTTCTTTGGTAGGTGCAGAGAACCGGCGATAAACGCGAATGAGGGGCAAGAAGGGAGCTTAGAAGCAACTACTTACCGTGTCATAGGGGTACGCGCCGCTGCGAAACGTTTTCTCATGCGTATAGACAATGTCTGTAGAAGTCGAAGGTTAACGACAAGGTTAAGAGTAGAATATGATTGTTTGCTCTACATGGAGGATGGTAGAAAACAATTTTTGTTTTTCTCCTTTCCCCGCAAGAAATGATTCTACCATTCTCCCTCATGGTTCGAGACGCAGATTCTTCGTTGATGCGTCTTCTAGCATTCGAGTCGTAGCGCCCAGCTGTATTTCCTCTGCAGAGTCTTGGGATAAAGTTTTTCCAATGGAAAGTCAACCTGTTTGGCCCATTTTACATAGGCCATTGGGTCGATGTATGATTTGAGAGAGGTGCCGAGATTGTATTCTTTTGTCTCTTCTGCTAGTTTTGCGTCAAGTCTGCTTTTCTCCAGTCTCTTCTTCAGAGTTTCCGTGCTTTTTCCTTGTTCTTCTTTTTCCTTCAATTTCGATTCGAGTTCTTTCACTTTGGCTTTCTTCTGGGCAAGTCTTTCGTCATAGTTCGGTGGGATTTTGCGTTTATGGTTAGCTATTATGGCGGCCTTAAGGTTGGCCGTCTTGGCGCAATATTGTTTGGAATAGTCTGGGTCTTCTTTTTTCAAGTCACAGGTTTCCAAGTGTTCTTTTACGGTTGTTGTGCATTTCCATGTTCTGAAAACCTTGGCTGTCAGGCCTTCCATTTGTTTAGAGAGAAATCGGGACACTTTTCTAGAGTTTATTCCTTCGAAGAGATACTCCTTGCACGTTTTTGAGAAATCCTGCATGTTTTTGATAACAATCGTTGGTGCTTCGACTGATTTGGTCCATCTGACGCAGTCTTTTCCGAGGAAGTCGAAATTCAACTTGTTTCCTTCAATCTTTATATGCTCGGGTCTGAGGGTTATGGCGCCTACGGTGTCAGCTTCTCCAGGATCCTTTTCATCGCCGACCCTCATGTTTACTTCAAGAATTAACCAGCTGACGGTTGCTATCTTTCGTATGTTCAAGTCTTCAGAACTCAAGTTTTTCATGATGTGAACTTTGACTTTGGGGATTTCCTTGCTCAGTTTTTCAGCTTTCTTAAACTTCTCTTCTTCCGCTTTTTGTTTCAGGAAAGCAGAATCGGAAAACCATACGTACTTTATCTTGCCCGTCAACTTGTCTTCCCATTTGGCAAGATACATTTTGTCCGATTCCCAGATCCTGCCTTTCCATTTTCCCACTGGCATTGGCCTGTCAGGGGAAAGATTGAGAATTATGTCCTCTTGTCTTGGTCCTTCTTTCCATTTCCCTCGTTTCGGGTGGTCTCCTCTCCCAGCGAAAATGCATGATGGTTCTGCAGTCCAGTTTGCTATTTCAAGCTTGTTTCCGTCGACAATTGCGTAGCCGTATTTTTCTCTCAATGCTTCTCTCGCTATTTTTCTTTCAGTTGCAAGTTTCTTCTTCTCCTCTTTAGGCATGTTCAGCTTCTTCTGTTGTTCTTGGAGCAGAAAACCTGCAACTTCTGAGAAATCCATTTGTGAGTTTTCGTCATGCATCCATTCATTAGTGTCTTTGTCTAGGTTGTTCATGTAGCTGCTTTCAAAACTCTCGAGAGTTTTCAGTGAGGGATTTTCTGATCTCAAAACAGTCAAAAAGTCTCGGATGAAATTCTTGTAGAATACTATGTCAGGAGGGGACGTTGGCGATTGTCTTTTCCTTACCCAGAAGAGAGTCATCTGCTCTGTTTTTGGTGACAGTTTCATCGGTTGTCCCTGTATTTTGACAGAGAATCCTTTGTAGTCGTATTGGGGGACGTAGATTCCGTTGTGGGCGAGACTTTTCATGCAGTATTTCATTTCTTGTTCTCTCATGATGTGCTATGAGGCGTCACGTTCAGATTTCTTTCTTCATTCTTTATGTTCCTTAAAAACTTGTCCTCTTCACTGCCTTTGTTTTCGAAATGTTCTGTAAAGCTGATCTACAATTTCCTCGTTGATGTAGCCTTTGTGAGGACGGAATCCTCCTGCAAAAGCTGCAGGAATGTGCAGCAGTTCATGGATGACGGTTTTCTCCTTTTCCTCTTGGCTTAACCTGTCGTATCGTTCAGATATTACTTCAATGACGTATGAAGGTGGAAGGTTGAGGGTTTCCTGCCAAACCTTGCCGAGCCCATGAATTCGGGCGATGGTTCGTCTGGATGCGGATCCTTTGCTTCTGACGCAAAAAACGAACTGGGGGACAACATGGAAAAACTCGAGGCTTTCTGCAATTTCATCAGCTAGCTTCTTTACATCCGGTGCTTCGGAATACGTTATGGGCACGGCAGTCACCGACATATCTGAGGCGATGTGTAGCTCTTTATTGTCGCCTACTGTCTGTGAGTTGCACCGGCAACGGCCAAGAAGATTGCCCTGACAATCAGGGATGCGCCTAGGAGCACTATTATCAAAGCCCAGACTTCAAACCACTTTTGGGTCTGACTGACGGCAGTTGTGATGTTGTTGATTAACCATGTCTGAATTAGGTATGCGGTTCCGAACCAGAAAACGATGTCGGACACGTTTTGTGCTTTTCTGCGGGTCGGAGCGCCGATTGCAAACCTCAAGCCTAGTATTGCGACCAGGAATACTCCCCAAATTAGGCTGAATTGTTCTACAGCAGAGTAGACATCAATATGGTCTGCAACATGGGCGGGTGCTGGAAGCATGACGGAGCTTGTAGTATTCCCTATAGTAACGGTGTTTGTAGCGTTCACTAGGGTGATGTCTTTGAAGAAGTTCATGGTTTTGTCGCCAAGATTAGTGTTTACTATGAAGAGTAGCCCGATTAACACTAGTAAGAAGCCAGCGGAGATGGCGCTTAGGATTCCCTCTTTGTGTCTGTGCGAAAATCCTTGCGAACTCAAGCAACCTACTCCTTTCAAAGTATTCTAGCCGTCTGAGCTTATATAACATTTCTCAACGAGACATATGGAGACATCTCCAGCACAATCTTCCTTTTTGAGATCTTAGCATTAATCTTCCAGAATTCTTTCTGGCGCGCTAATGGTATCAATATGAAGAGCAATTTCTTGGAATGATTGACTTGTGATTGTTGCCGTCTTGGCCTGAAGAGATTCATCGCGCGAATAAGTCGCAATGACAGGGCAAGAATAATTAGCAGTAAGAGGGCAATGATAAGAAGCGTCTCATTGCGATAAATGTAGAAGACAAACACAGCAAGAATCAAGATAAACAAAACTATTGCAACAAGAGAAAATGGAACATCCCGTCTGCTCAAACGTGTGCCTCCGTCTTTGCCTGTTTCTACCAACTTCAGCAACTATTATGTATCAATGAATAATATTTGCTTTAACCTCTTTCGCGCGCGCAGATTAGCAAAATAGCTCATAGAAGCCGGATTTGAGCAAGTCTGCACAACCACCTGAAAACATCATGCTGTTTAGAAAGACGAAATAGAGAATGCTCTGTCTAATAGTCGAAACATCACTGGTAACATTTCTCAGGATGAGTATGTTTTAAATACTAAGTGTTCAGAATTAAAAGAACGGTAAAGGAAGCATAGAATATGTCTTATTGTCCAAAATGCGGTTCCAAAGTCACTGAAGAAATGAGTTTTTGCCCTAAGTGCGGCGCTCCAGTCAAGATCGAGCAGGCTCCTCCTGTGACAACACGGAGGGAATATCGGAGACGCGAAAAGGAAGAGGAGAAGGGCGAGAAACATGAGAAACAGGAAAAACGTGAGAAAGGCGAGAAAGGCGAATACGGGTTCTTGGGGCCTTTGGTCGGCGGCTTAATCTTGATCTTCTTGGGTGTAACATGGTGGCTTGGCATAAACCAAACTCTCGATTGGAAGATACTTTGGGCTTTCTTCCTCCTCATGGTCGGGATAGTAATTATTCTCGCAGCGATCTACGGCGCATTTGTATTAAGAAAGAGGCATCCTACAACTTAGACTAACCATCCGAGAAATAGTCCGTGCAGCCGATGCTCTAGCAGCGTTAGAGTGTTGTGTCTTCCAAAAATGCGGAAATAGTTTTTTCCAGCTGCTTCGATCATATCTCCGATTGCGTATCTAGGAAACATGCATGAAGACACTATGAGTTCTCCCCATTCTCCGCGTTCGAGTTCATACAACATCTTCGTTCCTCGGCCAGTTAGAACTTCGAAGAAATATTTGTCATAGTTTGGAGTGATGTAAGGCAACTCGTCAAGTTGTTGGCCGAAAACCCCTTCTGTTGCGCTGTAGATCTCTACCACAGGGATTTGTCCAAAATATCTTCTGAGTGCCGGCGCATATCTGAACTGGATTTTCCGAACGCTGGTACAGAACAATGCTCTTAGCTTCCACAGGTCTTTCGGTTTCTTTCCGTGTTTTCGTTCAACGTATTTGGCGAAAGACAAGATAACAGGTGTGACTCCCATTGCAGCTGCCACGTTTTCATTCAGTGCTTGCTGGTAGGCAAGTTCAAACCTGTTCTCCCAGTCTCGCTTGCTGATTCCTGATCCCAAGGCGTCTATGTTCTCCTGAGTCGGCAGAAGCTGGATCTGCTCGAGTGCAGGGATCAGTTTGGCGTAGGTTCCTGAGCTGTACCCGTAAGTCATCTCTTGTCCATTAATTGTGATTGTGTGAACATTGGATGGGAAGTTTAGGTTGAAAATTTTTCCGTCAAAAAGTTCGTAATCTTTGTTTCTTAAAGCATGGTTTATCAGTGCTCTTGACCCGCATGTGAGTATCTGCTCAATGTGAGTTCTTGTGGCTGGGAGCACTTTTGCTGGACCTGTCGAACCTCTAGTCATTACCCAGCACAGTAATGGTTCAGGCAGCAGTGCACTGTAGTTGCCTTTCATCACTTCGGAGAGGTAAGGATTGAGTCCACGGTAGTTTATTGTAGGAAAGTTTTTCCTGAATTCATCAATTTCTCCGGTTTCTGATGCATGGTGGTTCCTTCCGTAATGTGTTTTGGCATATTCTTTCAACAGGTCCAAGAGCAGTTGGTTTTGCGATTCCTTAGGGGACTTCAGCGAATCGTACCACGAACCCACCAATGGCTTGAAGATGCCGAGGGTTTTTTCTTCAGGAAACATCTCGTTCAGAACTAGTTTGAATTAGTATCTTTATATGTTTCTCATCGCGCGCGCATGCATTCTTCATGATCCTTGGCTGGCTATTCATGTTATAAGATACTCGATAGTTGTTTTGACATTTTGCTGCCATGGAAAGATCGCAGACACAGGCTTGAAACTATCATCAAGATAAGTCTTAAATACCCATGAAAAGGAAAACATGAGCTATCAAGGATGATTTGAGTGATTTGAATGGCTTTGAGAGAAGGATATCTGCATGATTATCTTGCTGAAAGTCTGATTGGTTTTCTGTTTGGTGTAATTGTTTCAGGGAGTGCGGGCATAGCAAAAGGCAACTGGCCGACGTTTGTGGGACTCTTTGTGGTGGAAGGCATATTTCTCATTGTACCCGGAGGATTTGTAGCTGCTTATCTCGGCTTTAGGTTTAATCGTTCAGGCGAAAACCTTGAGATGCAGGGGCTTAGTGCTGGTTTCTTCACGGGTTTTGTCTACACAATTATCACTTTCTTTCTCTCATTGGCAGGCATAGTCGCAGAGTCGAACAAAGCAGTCGATATTATGGTGGCTTGGATCATTGGAGTGCTCTTCGCTTTTCTCTTTTATTCGCTGGGAGGATATATCGCTGGGTTGTTGGAGCGGCGACCCTTTGCAATGCCAGGAATATTCAATTTGTCGCGGATTTCACGTGCTCCTCCGCCTCCACCCACAGCTGTGGCGCAAACGTGTCCCACCTGTGGGCAACCAATGACTTTCATTGAGCAGTATGGCAGATGGTACTGCCAGAACTGTAAGAAATATCCTTAGCTTTTCGACAAAACGGAAGTTAGGGAAAGAAAGAAGTGTAGGGTGTTGCTTTCTACTTGCTTTTCTTCTACACGTATTTTTTGTCCTTGTAACAGTACCATCTCTGGTATTGTTGAATGTAAGTCAATGGTCCTCCGCACGTAGGGCACGTCGGTTGTTGCGTTTGGGCCTGCTGAGGTTGCGCCACTGGCTGCGCTCCGAAACTCTGGGTCTGGACTGTTGACGGCTTCAACAGAACGTAATCTCCTGCTGCTTGAATCTGTTCCCACGGAACTTCAATGTCCTCACCCTTCTCCGTCTCAACAATCATGGTCATGCCCATCTTTCCAACCGTGAATGCGATGTCTTTGATTGTGCCGGCACTGTTTCCATCAGCGTCGATGACTTTCATGCCTATGAGGCGATCTTTTGTCATGGCTTTTTCTTGTTTCGACATACTATCACTTCACCTTCTGAATGATGAGTCGGTGGAACGATTTATAAGTTTTGAGACTCCTGAATCCATCTTCGTTTCAAAGTTCTTTGCCTCCAGCTCATAATTCTAAGCCTGCATGTTTGCTTTGGTTTTAGGACAATAGAAAGCAATAAAAACGAACCTCACTGAATATTAGGCGAGATGAAAAAATGTCCACAGGTTATGGAAACGCTGGTCCTCAAGTTGACATGGGAACTCATTGGCTCCTAAGAATTGTTGCTGCAATAATCGACAGCATTCCTTGGGCAATAATAGGTTGGGTCGTATGGTGGGCTCTAGTCTGGAATGCTGGAGCACCACTCGCAGGAGCTCTTGGACCGCTTGCATGGTTTGTCTGGGTGTTGCTCGTGCCAGTTTTCTACGGCTTACTTTGGGTCATTTATTCAGTTGTGATGGAATCGTCAGCTTCTGCAGCGACGTTAGGCAAGAGAGTCATGGGTTTGAAAGTTCAAATGCTTGACGGCAGCAAAGCACCGTCCAACAAAGTGCTCACTCGGAACTTGAGCAAGATCTTCTGGGTAATCTTTTTGATTGATTTCCTGATTGGCATTGCAACTCCTGGACCTGATCCACGACAGAGATACTTCGACCGCATGGCAGGAACAACGGTAGTCTCAGTGAAGCAAGTGTTCGCAGCTGTTCCGCCGCCTCCTCCCCCACCACCTCCATAGCTTTCAGCTGTCAATTGAGCTTGAATCCTTCAAGCCATCCCACGTTTTGTTTTTATCTTCTTCAGAGGCAGTCGCATTTTGCCTTCTGGTAATGGTTGTTGGTGTCGAAAGTCTTAAAAAACCTAAGAGCAAATGGCATAGGGCGATTTTAATGCAACAACCGGCATATCCGCCTCCACCAGCGCCTCCAGTTCCAAAAGCTCTGAGCGGCTTTCATCTTCCGGGCACAAACCTGTTCGGCGGCATTAGGAGACAGCTTTCTGCTTTAGAGAATTCATCGCAGCTTCCCGGCGGAAAATCGCCTACCTCTGGGTTCATCGTGGCTTTCATCTTCGCGGCACTTGCGAGCGCCGCTTTGTCTTTTGTGGCGCAAATTCTGTTTATTCTATTGGTGGGCGGTGCCGTCACGTTGGCTGTTTTCGCCCCTTTGACAGAGGAGCCCTTCAAGGCTCTGGCAATGCTGGTTGTTGTTCATTTCATGTGGAAGAAGGTTCCAAATCGTCGTTATGGTGCCGCTCTTGGCGCAGCAGCGGGATTAGGGTTTGCTATCTCTGAAGCCATTGTGTACATCGTCGGGTCTCCAACTGCGGAAACGGTTGTGTTGAGGGCAATCGTGATTCCACTGCATCCTCTTTCGTCAGCATTTGTCGGGATGGGAATCTTCGCCATGACTGCAGGCAGGTCGACTCAGGGTGGTTTGTCGAATCGGTATGGTTCTCTGCCACGACGGCTCTTTTTGACAGGAATTGCGAACCACATGCTCTGGAATAGCCTTGTCGTTGTTTTTGGTCTTGCAGACCTCGGGCTTGCTGCACTGTTGTTGAATGTCTTTTTCGTCTTTCCTCTGTTTGTAATAATTCTCAGGGACTTTCTGGGTGGTCATTTCAACTTCCAAAACTTTTTCGAGCCCTTGGAAGGACCGATGACAGCTTATCCTGAAATTCCTCCTCCTCCGACGCCTCCTCCTCCGACGTTCCCATCGTAGTCGTCAGTGTTTCGTGAAGTAGTCAAAGAGAAAGAAGTCATTGTCAAAGTCAGATGTGGTCATTGTGACACTCTGTCTGATTCGATTCTTGACAGATGTCCATACTGTGGCGAAGAATAGCAATGTCTGGAAAGTCTATCAAAGTTCACGGCAAAAGCTGCGCCGTAATTAGTCTTCCTCCCTATAGTCCAGCGCTGCAAAAATCTGCAGATCGCAGCATTTCCTTGTTTCTTCGCTATGCTTAAGGTTTCGGCGGTTCACCTTGTACTCTTTTCACAAGGTCGTCTCTTCTAACTAGCAGTTTCTCAAACTGTTCATCAGTGATTCTGTCTTCGATCAGTAGTTTGAAGATGGAGGAGGAGACATTAGCCATTTCTTGGTGAAACTTTATGATATCTGAAGAGTAAAGGTCGAAGATCGTTACCATGCTGTTGTACATACGGTGATACAGTTTGCTTCGACGCCATATCCTTCTGCCGCGAAAACCTGTGTAACCGAGCACTGTAAGTGAGGCTATGGCTGCCCAGCCGCCTGGAGTGAACAACCAAAGGCTTGCGTTTTCCCAGACCACTTGACTGAAGGCTTTTGAAGGGGAACCACTTACCGCGGTGAACGATGCCGGAAATGGGTCGTCTTTGGACATGACAAAAGTTGCTGTGTTGCCTCTCGGAAGAGACATGTTGGTTGGAGAAGTCTCTTTCACTTCAGTGTTGGCGGGCATGTTTATGTCGATTACTTGTTGCATTTTGAAAGTATGGCCGATATAAGCGGGAGCAACACCGATCGTCAATGTAAAATTGTCTCCGTGTTGAGTAAGCATGTTGGCTGGAGCCTTGTAGTAGAGACTGTAATGGGTTCCTTCCAAATTCGAATCTTCATAAAACTCGTAGATTTTTAGGTTGCCAATTGAAACTGATGTCAAGTCGAAGCCGACAAGCCAGTTGGACAGTCTTTCGCTGCCTACGAAATACTCAGGTATTCTTGTTATGTGGAACCAAGTCCACAGTTGCGCTTCAGAGTTCACGTCGTTGAAAAGATAGTTTATGCCTGTTGTGTTGGCTGATACCCCATACCACTCTGTGTCTATTTCCCATATTTCCTTCAGCCACCAGCCAGGGTTATTTATCAAGTATTGAGTGAATTCGTTAAAAGTGGCAAACTGCAAATTGTACATGTCCTTCACTCGTGACCAGTTGAAACGTTCATACATCGAAACAAAGATATCATTAGCGCCAACCAGACTTTCACGTTTGTACATGTCGAACCACGAGCCATCCGCGATCCAAGACTGCGCTTCACTTATTGCTCCTTCCTCTCGCCATCTTACTTCGTCCAAAGAAGGGTCAATCGTGTCGTGAACATACCAAGTACTCTCGCTAGCGGACTTGCAGACTATATGAGAAGTTAAAAACATCGCGGAAAGCATGAAAACCAGAATCTGGAGAAACGCAAACATCTTGAGGTTCTTAATCGTCTTCACCAACCTCGCGGTCCATTTCACGGGTGCAGACCGTTATCATTCATATCGTATATATTCGTTGCTGAAATGGCTACAATGATCTGGAACTGATTTCCATGCTTCAAGAGTATAATGCTTAAATACGTTCCACCGCATTTTCTAATGGAAAAATGAACATGCAATCGGAAAACATCCAGTTTTTCAATACTCTCACACGTGAGAAGGAAAAGTTTGTCCCAATAGAAAAAGGACACGTCAAAATGTATACATGCGGGCCCACGGTCTATGATTACGTTCACATAGGAAACCTGAGAGCCTTCCTCTTCGAAGACATGCTCAAGAGGTGGCTCGAATACCGTGGCTACCAAGTTACCCACGTTATGAATCTAACAGATGTAGACGACAGAACAATCAAGGCGTCAAGGACACAGGGCATACCGATTAAGCAGCACACAGAACGCTATTCGAAGGCTTTTTTCGAAGACACAGAGGCTTTGAATCTTGAAAAAGCAACTTACTATCCGAAGGCAACAGAACACGTCCCTGAAATGGTCGCTCTGATCAAGAAACTGTTGGACAAAGGCTATGCGTACAAAGAAGAAGACGGTTCGATCTACTTCAACATCTCAAAATTCAAAGACTATGGAAAATTGGCAAAAATCAAAGTTGGAGAACTGAAAGCCGGCGCAAGGGTGAAAGTCGACGACTACGCAAAAGAGGAGGCATCTGATTTCGTCCTTTGGAAAACATGGGATCAAGATGACGGCGAAGTTTTCTGGGAAACAGAAATCGGCAAGGGAAGACCAGGATGGCACATTGAATGCTCGGCAATGTCGATGAAATACCTTGGAGAAACCTTTGACATCCACTGCGGTGGAGTGGACAATCTTTTCCCACATCACGAGAACGAAATAGCCCAGAGCGAATCTGCGACGGGGAAGAAATTTGTGAATTACTGGCTCCACAACGAACATTTGCTGGTCGAAGGGCGAAAGATGGCTAAAAGACTGGGGAACTACTACACTCTGAAGGACCTTATCGCCAAAGGCTACGAGCCGATGGCTATTCGCTACCTGATGATGTCGACGCATTACAGACAACAAATAAACTTCACATTCGACGGTTTGGAGGCAGCAAAGAAAACTCTTGAACGTCTGACTAACTTTACGCATCGCTTAATTGAAGCTGGCGGCAAGTCTGGCGGCGACAAACTGAAGCAGCTCGTTGACAACGTGCAAAAAGGTTTCGAAGAAGCCATGGATGACGATCTGAACATCAATGTTGCTTTGGCTCATCTGTTTGATTTTGTAAGAGACGTCAATAACCTCTTGGACGACGGAATGGTCAGCAAGGAGGAAGGTCAGGAAGTCTACAAGCTGATGCTGAAATTCGACGCGGCTCTCGGCGTGATGGGTCATGTGAAGAAGGAACCAAAGCTGACGAAAGAGGCAGAAGAACTGATTCGCAAGCGGGAAGACGCTAGAAAAGCCAGAGACTGGATGACAGCTGACCAGATAAGGGAGCAACTCAAATCTATGGGCATAACAATTGAAGACACTGCTCAGGGTGTTAGATGGAGAATTGAGAAGAGCTAGTTCATCAATTTTGAGAATAGTCAGTGGTACAGGAGTGTTCGTTGCTTATGGATTTGGGCGAAGTTCTGATGCTTAACGTTTTTCGAATCGTCAGGATACTGCGTGTTAACAAGATACTTCGCTTCGGAGGATCGACTCATCAGTTCACTGATTACTTCAAGGGCATGGAAAAAGTGCAGGCAGTCAGAGACATATTTGGTGAAAAAACAGAAGAGGTTCTCCGCAACCTTAAGGTCGATTTCACATGGGTGGGCGGGTACATGTTTGTCAACGACATGGACGGCCGCCTGATGATAAGTTCCAACTATCTTAACAACGGCAACAAGGTTGACATATACCTCGACCTCATACACGAACTCGTCCATGTCAAGCAATACATGGAAGGAAAGGAGCTTTTCGACGTTCACTATAGCTACACGAATAGGCCCACTGAAGTTGAAGCCTACCGCGTTGCGGTCCAAGAAGCTAGAAGACTCGGTTTGAGCGACGAAAGAATCTGTCAGTATCTCAAGACAGAATGGATGAGCAATGAAGACCTAAGAAAACTGGCGAAGGCACTGAACGTTAACTGTGACCGCTGAAGTTCCAGCTGTTGGTACTGTATTTCTCTATGTAAAGATTTTCAGCAAGCTCAAGCTCGTCTGATGTCAATTGGCCGTTTTCAAGCTTGATTTCTAAGGCGTTCTCGAAACCTTTCACTAGCGCAACGGTGACTTCGGCGAGCGAGAAGTTCTTGCCAGCTTCATCTTCTATTGAGGTAATCTTGTCCTTCGCGACTTCTACTACCTGCAGACATGTTTTTGCCCAAGGGACACGCAGGAAAGTGAACATTCTCTCCAGGTTGACCCTGAGCAGAAGCGTGCCGTGTTGCAGGACAACTCCCTTCTTGTGAGCCTGAGAGCTCCCCGAGATTTTCTTGCCATTTGCAGTCAGGTTGGGACAGGCTTTCGCGTTGCCTTGGTTGAAGTCTGCAGCTATACCAAGTATTTTGAGAGCCTCAGTCAAGCCAGAATAGATCTTGGCATAAACTAGGGCTATGTCTTCAGTTCCGAGACCATCTCTTCCGGCAATCACGCTGTACGTGATTTCATCTTCCGAATCATGATAGACGGTTCCTCCACCTGTGATCCTTCTGACAACATCAACGCCACGTTTTCTGCAGGCTTCGACTTGGGCTTCTTTCTCTGCGTCTTGGAATCTTCCGACAGAAACAGCTGAAGGGTTCCAACGGTAGAATCTAATCGTGTTTGGCACAAGTTTTCCAATTCTTGCTTTCAAGACACTTTCGTCAATAGCCATATTCATGAAGGCATTATGGGTTTCAAGCTTCAGCAGGCGCCAAGCGGTCAAGATGAAAACCGTGAGAAAGAAGACTAGACTGCTCTTAAGTGCATTACGATTTCGGGCGCGAGGAACCTAAGGCAACCTCTTGCGTGCTTCCTAACGAGTTTGCCACTCTTCTTTGAAGAAAAGCTCTGATGGTGGTTTTCTCGGTTTGGGACCAGGTTTCTCGTCTGGTACTCCGATTGGAAGCAACGCGACAACTTTCATTCGTGCGGGAATCTTCAGTAGATGCTTAACTGCGTCTTCGTCGAAGGCGCCTATCCAGCAAGTGCCATAACCTAGGGCCGTTGCCGCCAGAACCATGTGTTCTAAAGCTATCATTGTGTCTTTTTCATGCCACCTTGTCGACACGTCAGGATCACCTACCGCCGTTATAATCGCGGCAGCGTCATTCAAGAATGTCTGATTGTTCGCTGCTTCTGCCAAAGCCTTCTTTCGGTCTGAGTCTTGAACGATTACGAAACGCCAAGGCTGGCGGTTAGCAGCAGAAGGCGCCAGACGGGCAGCCTCCAAAACAATCTGCAGCTTTTCATCAGGGATAGGTTCTGACCTGTATTTTCTGATGCTTCTCCGCGTTTTTATGGCTTCAAGAGCATCCATTTTCGTTTTCCTTCTTCGGAATGCAATCCTTCAAAGAGCTTATTACCTTTTCTCAGCGGGAAATTTAGTGTCGCAAAGGATTTATTCATGACTTGTATGTGCATTTAAATATGTGTGGAGAAGTCTAGTAGTATAATGGGTGAAACGGACGCTTCCTATGTTTTCAGACCCAATGTTTGAGGTGTTTTTCGTGTTCTTCTTCATTGTCGTGGCAGTTTCGATAGTCTTTTCAATTTTGAGAGCGATAAGGTCCAGTGGGAGAGATGTTTTGACGACGACTCCTGTCAACCAACAGACCGTAAAAGAGACAGAAATAATACGAGAAATAGTCAAGATAAGATGTTCTTACTGCGGAAACCTTTATGACGAGACAGAGGATAAATGCCCGCACTGTGGGGGCAACAAAACATAGGTGAAATGAAGATTTCAATGCGTCAAGAACTATTGCAAACCATGCTTGAAGGCGCAAAAAGGCTCTATCCCAAGGAATCTATTTTGCTTCTCAGAGGAAGAAAAAGCAAGAATCAAATTGGAATCACAGACCTTCTCGTCCCTCCGCTGGCCACTTATGGTCATGGATTTGCCAACATTCCGCTTCACATGATGCCAATGGATTTTTCAATTGTCGGGACAATGCATTCGCACCCTTCAGGAAGCTTCAAGCCTTCAAACACCGATCTGAACCACTTCTTCGGCGCAATTCTCATGATTGCAGCGTTTCCTTTCGAAAACGAGACGAACGTTGCAGTCTACAACCGTAACGGACAGAGACTGGCACTTCAGATAACAGAAGCCTAGTATAGGGCATTGAAAGAAGAAAGACGTAAATCGTCTTTGAAGTTTTTCATCAGTGGGTATCTGCTGTTGTCGACAAGAGTCATAATGCTCGTTGACTTGGATTACTTCTTTGCCCAATGTGAAGAACTGAGAAATCCTTCGCTGAAAGAAAAACCAGTTGTTGTCTGCGTGTATTCTGGACGCAGCGAGGACAGTGGAGCGGTCAGTACTGCAAACTATGTTGCTCGGAAATACGGAGTAAAATCGGGGATGCCCATTTTTCTTGCGAAGAAGAAATTGGAGAATGTCGATGCTGCCTTTCTGGCTGTTGACGATCAGTTCTACGACGAAGTCTCGGGAAAAGTCATGAATATTTTGAGGAATTTTGCTGACGAGTTCGAACAAGTGGGCATTGATGAGGCGTATCTTGACGTAACCAAACGGACCCACGCAAACTTCGAAAGTGCTGAACCATTAGCCAAGATGGTAAAGATTGAGTTGTTAAATCAGCAAAAACTAACCTGTTCAATCGGCGTCGGACCTAACAAGCTTGTCGCCAAAATAGCGGCAGACGAGAACAAACCAGATGGCGTGACCATCATAAGTCCAAATCGAGTGTCAAGCTTTCTAGACCCGCTTCCGGTAAACCGTTTAATCGGCGTTGGAACCAAAACGTTGGAAAAAATGCAGAACATGGGGATCTACAAAATAAGCGACTTGGCAAGGTACGATGTACAAAAGCTAATGGCAGTCTTTGGAAGGACTCTTGGAACGTATTTTCACAATGCTTCGCTGGGCTTAGACAACGAACCTGTTCGGGAAAAGGGCGAAGCCGAATCTATTAGCAGAATTGCAACCCTGAAACAGAACACTCGGGATTTGAACATTATCCTAGAAAAGACAGACGAACTCTGCAATGACTTGCATGGTAGAATACTCGGAGAAAAGTCGACCTTCAAAACCGTCGCTATAATCGCGGTCACAACCGACATCAACACTCACGCAAGGTCCAAGACATTCGAAAACCCATCAAACAGCATTGAATTAATGAAGAAAACCGTTAAGGAACTCTTCGAAAAGTTTCTGACCGAGAGCGACCTTGAAATCCGTAGAGTGGGAGTCAAGCTGTCAAACTTTTCTGGACTGGGAAAAAACCAGGCGCAAATCACAAGTTTCTTTGAATCAGGGTAAGTCTGTGTGCAGTTGCTCTGAGCGCGTGTACTAGTAAGCCTTATCTCTTCCACGACAGAATTCCCCTTGAGCAAGTATGACTCCCGACAGCGCCAAAGACAAGAAGCTTCCGCCAGGCCAAGCACCGACAAAGAGTCTTTTGAGATGGGGAATAGACCATCCAGGCATAGCACGATCCAATCCGAAAATTGACCTGAAGACCTACACGCTGGAAGTCAGCGGCGAAGTCGAAAACCCTGTCAGACTCAACTGGCAGGAGATTCTCAGACTTCCGAAAGTCCAGTCTGTTAGCGATTTTCACTGTGTTGAAGGCTGGAGCGTTCTGGACTGCAAGTGGGAAGGTGTCCGTTTCAGCCAAATAGCCGAGTTAGTCAAGCCCAAGGCAAACGCCAAGTTCGTCACGTTTGAATGCGCCGACGGCTACACAACCTCGCTTTCAATGCAAGAACTCTCAGGTGAAGATGTCCTTCTGGCTTATGGACTGAACGATAAGCCTCTTGAAGAAGGCATCGGATTTCCTTTAAGGCTCGTCGTTCCGAACAAATATGCATACAAGAGTGCCCTGTGGGTCACTGAGATAAGGTTCACGGCAAAGAAAGAGCTTGGATTCTGGGAAAAACGAGGCTACAGCGATTCGGCTGATGTGTGGAAAAACGATCGGTTCACAAGATAACGCAAATGGTATCCTTCACGATCTGTTATCTCTGTTTTAGAGAAAGTTTATTTTACTTTCACGCACTAACATGCTGAACAAGTACGTGGGTGAAGCCGTTGTCAGATCCAGTTCAAACCACCGCCAAGAGAATAAAACGACTCGAGGTCCAAGGTGCAAGAAATGTTGCTATCGCCGCCATAGAAGCAATGGAGATTCTAGCAGCTCGAACAGAAGCGCCAAGCAAGAAGGATTTTCTAAGAGAGCTCACGAAGGCAAAAGAGACTTTTTTCGCTTCAAGACCAACAGAACCACTAATGAGAAACGCTCTCAGACTCATAGTAAGCAGAGTCGAAAAGAACGAAGAAAAGAATGTGAAGAAACTTGCAGGAATAATTGATCAAGCTTCGTCCCAGTTCCTTTCAGAACTTAAGGAGTCTAGCAAGAAAATTGCCGAGATAGGTGCCAGAAGAATCCGACATGACTCTGTGATTCTGACCCATTGCCACTCTTCAACGGTCACGGGTCTTTTGAAACGAGCAAAACACGAAGGAAAAATGTTTGAGGTCATCTGCACCGAGACTAGACCTGTATTCCAAGGGCAAACAACGGCGAAGGAAATGCTGGAATTAGGCGTCAAGACAAGCTTCATCGTCGACTCGGCTGTAAGATTCTATATGAACGTTGTCGACTTGGTTCTTGTAGGTGCCGATGCCATAACTTCAGAGGGAAATGTGATAAACAAGATTGGAACAAGCACGGTCGCCCTTGTGGCTCATGAAGCACGAACACCCTTCTACGTGGTTTCCGAACTTCTGAAGTTTGATCCTGCAACCATGTATGGGGACTATGAGAAAATAGAGGAAAGAAGCCCTCATGAGATTTGGAAAGACGCGCCAAAGGAGCTAGTTATCAGAAACCCGGCTTTCGACGTAACCCGAAGAGACTTCATTCACGGAATAATATGTGAAGAAGGAATAGTCTCTCCACACTCGATAACAGAAGTAATGCATAGAAAATATCCTTGGGTTTTCGAATAGCCACTTTGCTAGGCGTTCTGCCAAGTTTCAAGAGCTACTTTCAGTTCTTTATGCTTCTTCGCAAATTCCTTTAAAGTCATGCCTTTCAACGTTGCCTCAACAGCCTGTCTCATCGCTTTTGCTCCCGCCATCGTGCCATCTTTGTGGCCGTGGATGCCTCCCCCTGCTTGGATGACGAAGTCTTTCCCGAAAAACTCCATCAAAGCCGGAACCAGCGCAGGATACAAGCCGCCGGAAGCTACGGGCAACACTTTTTTCAAACCACTCATCGGCATTTTCAAGGCTTCGCAATTTTCAGCTACTTCCTCTTTGGTTTCGAACATTTTTCCAACGACGGTGCCAACGTGAAGCTGGTCAACCCCTATGATTCTTGCAGCTTTGGCCAACACTCGCATTGAAACTCCATGCTTGGAGTTCTTGGTAACTGCAGCGTGTCCAGCTCTGTGTGCGTGAACTACGAGTTTGAAGTCCTGTTGCCTGAATGTTTGCAATGCAGCAAAACCGCACGTGAGAATGTCAATCATTGCGTATTCTCCGCCGTGTTTGAGAACCAGTTCAGCTCTTCTGAGCATTTCGTTTGTTTCAGCCGTCACGTTAACCATGTAAACCTTTCTTTCACCCGTCTCCTCTTGTGCCCTGTCCCTGGCTTCTAGAGTCTTGACAAGGCGTTCATCGAACGGGTTGAACTTTTGGCTGCTCAGGTTTTCGTCGTCTTTAACTATGTCGCATCCGCCGGCCCATGCTTCGTAAGCAACTTCAGCGTGGTCCTTGGTCTTCAGACCCAGCTTCGGTTTGATTATGGTTCCCACCAAAGGTCGATCGTAGACTTTCAAGAGTTTGCGAATTCCTTCAACACCATACTGTGGGCCTTTGAAGCTGTTGACAAGTCTATCTGGAAAGCCTACATCATTAAGTCTCAGATTTTTTAAAGTTCTTAACCCGAAAACGTTGCCCGAAATGCTGCTTAAGATGTTGGGCATGTTTCCAGGTTCGAAAAGTTCTATTGGGTACGCGATCTTCGCGGCGTTCTCTTCAATGCTGAAAACGTGAGCTGCGAGCTTTTCCACGTAAGGTTTGATGGTTGTAAGTTCCGTCCAAGTTCCTATTGAACTTTCGGCTGCAACTGCTCCCGCAGCCTCCTTCATGCTGACTCCGTCCGGCTCGACGAGAAACGTGCACGTAACATCTGTCTCGTTGGGTTTATACTTCAAATCGACAAAGTCCACATACCTCATGAGTAGCCAACCTTTTTCCTTCAATTTGTTTGTTTCAAGTTGCTTAAAGGCTTTAATTCCAATTATGCCTATAGCTGGCAAGTGTGAGATTGAATGAACCTTAAGGCGCAGCTTCTGCACATACAAGCTGGTGGCAGGAACGTCGCAATTCTCGACGACGCTTCGGCAAGTTATCTCGGCGTCCACTCTTCAGACAGAGTGAAAATATCCTACAAAAACAAGCACACTGTTGCCATCGTGAACGTTGCGGCGAATTTTCCACGCGGATCTATCGGTCTTTACGAAGAGCCCGCAAAGAAATTAGGTGTTGAGAAAGAGGAAGATGTCAAAGTCGAACTTGTAACACTTCCGGAATCACTCAGTTACATACAGACAAAAATAAACAATGGGCGTCTGCGAGGAAACGAAATAGAATTAATAATCAGAGATGTTGTCGAAGGGCATCTCAGCAACATTGAGCTTGCATCTTTTCTTACGGCACTCCACATTCATGGCTTGAGCATGGATGAGGTTGAAGCGTTGTCGAAGGCAATGGTGAAAACAGGACGTACGTTGTCACTTGGGAAGAAGCCGATACTGGACAAGCATAGCATTGGCGGCATACCGGGCGACAAAACCTCAATCCTCGTTGTACCGATCATAGCGGCTGCGGGTTTCACAATTCCAAAGACTTCTTCAAGGGCTGTGACATCTGCAGCTGGAACCGCCGACCGAGTTGAAGCGCTGTGTCCAGTCAGCTTGTCTGTTGAAGAAATAAGAAAGGTTGTTGAGAAAACAAATGGCTGTATGGTTTGGGGTGGCGCATTGGAATTGGCACCAGCAGACGACATTTTCATACAAATCGAGTATCCTTTGGCGATAGATCCAATGCTTCTTCCGTCAATTATGAGCAAGAAAAAGGCTATAGGCGCGACGCACGTCGTTTTGGACATCCCAACTGGAAGAGGGGCAAAGATAAAAACCATGGGTGAAGCAGAAGCCCTTGCAGCTGATTTTATGGATCTCGGGAAACGTTTAGGGATGAACGTCCAAGTCGGAGTCACGTTTGGAGAACAGCCGCTTGGCAACGCAGTTGGACCCGCCCTGGAAGCGAGAGAAGCACTCTCAGCCATTATGGGTAACTGTCCTCCTGATCTGTACGAGAAAGCCACGAACCTTGCAGGCATACTCTTGGAAATGGTTGGAAAAAAGAACGGTAGACAATTGGCCCAAGAAATCCTGAAATCAGGAAAAGCCGAGCAGAAACTCAGAGAAATCATTGAGGCTCAAGGCGGAAACCCAAAAGTGAAGGCAGAAGACGTAGCGGTTGGAGACAAGAAAGCTGAGGTAATCGCAGACAAGGACGGCGAAGTCTTGTGGATCACCAACGAAGGTATCGCAAAGGTCGCCAAAGAAGCCGGAGCACCGAAAGACAAGGGCGCCGGATTACTGCTGAAAACAAAGCTCGGAGACCACGTCAAGAAAGGCCAAGCGATATTGGAGATTGTTGCCGAAAGAAGCACAAAACTCGAATCAGCCATTGAACTTGCTCGCAAGATTCAGCCGATCGGGTTAAGCAAGAAACCTGAAGACAGAATGCTGATGGAACGAATACCAACACCAATCGTGCACAAGAAGACTTTCATACTGGACAGATAAGGATAAACAAACTTCACTATATTCTTCTTCCGTTCTCTACCACTAATTTCCCATTCTTGAAGACTTTCTCTGCCAAGTTAATGCCATAATGATATGCGAAATACTTGTGATTTGGCGCATCGAAAACAACTATGTCCGCCTTCTTCCCTTCTTCCAAACTTCCTACGTCACGAGCCCTTTCAATGGCATGAGCGGCATTGATCGTTGATGCCACAAGAGCTTCTTCCGTGGTCATCCTCATCTGAAGAATCGCAATGGTCATCATCATCTGCATGGATTCACACATGTCTGCCGCGCTCAGATCTGAGGCCAAGGCAACAGGCAACCCCCTATTGACTATGTCTCGAGCTTTCGCATACGTACCCAAATAGCAGAACGGAGTAGTCGGAAGGAAGGTTCCCATTATGCCCTTTCTGACCAAGGCATCGATCTCCTCTGGCGGCGTGAAAATCAAATGGTCCGCTGAAACGACTCCCAAGTCTGCGGCAAGCTTTGCGCCTCCGCTGTGTGCAAGCCAGTCCGCGTGAATCCTTGGTTTCAACCCATATGCCCTGCCTGTCTCGAGAATGCTCCTCGACTGCTCTACATTGAAGTATCCTTTCTCGCAGAAAACGTCGCAATATTCAGCCAGCTTCCTCTTGGCAACTTCGGGAACCCACTTCTTCACGATTTCATCTGTGAGTTCATCAACTTTGTTTTCATATTCGAACGGAATACCTTGGGCCATGAAAGTCGGCACCAAGTCGATCGGATGCATGCCATCGAGTTTTTTGATGATTTCCAGCTGTCTTATCTCTCCGTGAAGCGTCATTTCATACCCGCTTTTCGCTTCTATCGTCGTTGTGCCGTGGATCAGCATTGTGTCAAGAATGTGGGTCGTTCGCTTGAGTAGTTCTTCGGTAGATGTTTCAGCGGTCTTCTTGAGGGTGGTCGGCATTCCTCCTCCTTTGGCCTTGATTTCCAAGTAGGGTGTGCGTTTTACGGCCATCTGTTCAAGCTCTTCTTCTCTTGAACCGCCAAAAACCAGGTGAACATGAGAATCAATCAGTCCAGGCGTGACCAATTTGCCGCTTGCGTCAATGATCTCAAGTCCCTCTTGAAGTTCGGCCAAGACTCGTTTTGTAGGCCCGACGGCCACTATTTTCCCTTGCTTGACCGCAACTGCGCCGTCTTTAATAGCGCCAAGATCGTTCATTCGCTCTCTGGATCGAGGCTTTTCATTCATTCCCTTAAGTGTCACCAGCTCGTCTGCGTGGATAATCGCGAAGTCAGCTTTTTTTGTCAATTTCCTTCCCCTTTCCAGTCCTCTATACGTCTAGGTACTTCTTCCTTTCCCAATCATGCACTGTGACGTTGAAATCCCTCCACTCTTTGGCTTTCAGCTCGAGAAATCTCTCGCAGAAGTCGCGACCTAGAACGTTCTGTAAGTATTTGTCCCGCGAGAATTCGTTCAAGGCATCAGCCAGATTTCCAGGAAGTACCTCTATGCCTTTTCTGGCTCTTTCCTTTTCACTCATGGCATAGACATCCTCCTCCACAGGTTGTGGCGGCGCAATCTTTCTCCTGACGCCGTCCAATCCTGATGCAAGGATGCCGGCGAACGCGACGTAGAAATTGCATGATCCATCAGTAGGTCTGTACTCTATTCTAGTCTTCATCTCTTTTCCAGGAGGAATCCTGATCAGGGCTGACCGATTGTACTTTGCCCATGCAATGTAGACAGGCGCCTCCCACCCTGGAACAAGTCTCTTGTAAGAGTTAACGGAAGGGTTTGTCAATGCGATCAAGGCTTTCGCGTGGGTAAGAATTCCCGCGATGAAGCCAAGGGCCGTTTTGCTCAGCTCATATGTTCCGTTAGCGTCGTAGAAAAGGTTGCATTTTCCATTTTCCAGCAATGCGGTATGAGTGTGCAATCCTGCTCCATATTGACCGTGAAAAGGCTTTGGCATGAAAGACGCAACGAGTTCCTTTCTCGCCGCCATTAACTTGACGATGAACTTGACTAGGTAGAGAGTGTCTGCCATTGCTAACGCATCGGATTTGTTCATCCCCATGCCCCATTCTAATCCCAACTCCAACTCGTACTTCCCTGGCGGCACTTCGTGATGGTGTTTTTCAACCAGGACGCCCATGTTTCGAAGATTTTCCACGATCTCGAGTCTCAAGTCTGCGCCGAGATCTGCGGGAGGTGTAGCCAAATATCCTCCTTCGTCCAAGAGTCTGATTTCGCCATTTTCGCCTTTCTTGAACAAGAAGTATTCCATTTCACTCGAGGCGTAGCATTTGACAGTCGATCCTAAGTTCTTCTTGACGTTGCCAATGACGGTTTTGAGTACGTGTCTTGGAGAAAGTTTGGATGGCTTGTTTGAGTCTGGTTCGCAAAGATCGCAGACTACTCGTGCAACTCTTTGGGTAAAAAGATTGGCAGGTAGTATGACAAAAGTTTCCAAGTCTGGCATCAGCTTCATATCGCTTTGGCTTATTCTGGCCATGCCAACTGATGAACCGTCCACATGTATGCCGCCTTCAGCGATTTTTGAAAACAGTTCACCGGGCACCCAAAGGGAGTGGAGGCTTCCTGATATATCCGTGAACTGTAAGGCTATTTCTTTCACATTCCCTTTCTGAATTACTTTGTCAATATCTGGCATCGTCAATCTGACCTCTACTGGAAATCGCGTGTTCTTTCTATATAACTTTGCTCAAGAGCCTGTTTCTTTCAAAAACACCAAAAGTTTCTTTCCGATATTCTGTGTAACTGTAGTCCGCAAGTCTACACGGCAGAACGAAAATCGCTCCGCTTCAATAAGCGTAAACAACAAATGCTGATCCTAAAGATAAGAGTCACTGACAATCTAAATATGAAATGTGATCATGAGGAGATTTCAAGATGGAGTTCAATGTCAACGAGGTTCCAGTTGAAGACACATTCTGTGAAACGTTCACAGTGCGTATCGCCAGACTGCTCATAACATCGGTAAACAGAAAATGGGCGTTGGAATCCGCCTACGAGGCCAAAGGTCTCGGTCGATCCGCAACTATCCCGCCTTGCGAGGCATCTTTGGAAGGTGAAGCCAAAGCAAAAGATACTCCTGACGGCAGACCAGGATTCATCATTCAGTTCCTTGACAGAAAGGCAGAGGTTCTTAAAGAATGGTTCATCGTAAGAGTGCGAAAGGGCGTTGTGCCTTATCCGAAGACCAGTGTTTTTGATACTTTACCACGAGAACATGCTGTCGAGTTTCTGGATATCGAAGGTACAATGTTACAAACTTTCGGAGACGGGTTTGAAGAGGAAACTGAAGCTTTTGGGCGTCATGTCTACCGGATCCCTAGGATGGATGGATATTTCCACATTGAACGGAAATTCGGAATTGCAAAGGGAGTTGCCGGAGGAATGTTCCTGATTTTAGCAGCTTCAGATGAAGCAGCTCTTGAAGCCGCTGAGCGTGCCCTTGAAGCCGTGGGAACCGTTCCCTATGTCGTAGGGAAGTTTGCGTCTTCAGGCACCAAGGTCGGAGGAAAAACGTACAAGGACGCAGTGGCAACGACAAATGAGGCTTACTCTCCGGTGCTGACAGGGACAATGGGAAGTAAGATCGGGGAGGGCATAAAATGTGTCTACGAAGTCATAGTCAGTGGATTAACACTTGAAAACGTGATTAAGGCAATGAAAGTCGGTATAGAGAACGCTACTAGGGTTCCCGGCGTTGTGAAGATAACTTCGACAAACTATGGGGGAACATTGGGCAAAGGGAAGATTTACCTGCAGGATCTTTTCAAGCAAGAATGATTTAGTGTTTGTTTCCGAAACGGAGCGCAGAAAGCCTCAACAATGCTCGGGAAAGGTCTGAAATGTCCGTAGCTCAGTTTAAATATTAGAGTTGTGATTAGACGTAGCGAGAGGAAAACTTTCCATGGGTTCTAAGTCCCCAAGGGGCGAATTTGCCGCAAGAGCGCTTGTCGAAAAAAGGCAGCGGTTCCGCTGGAGTATCCGGTACTACAAACGCCGAATGTTGAGGCTTGACGTTAAGGCAGATCCGCTTGAAGGAGCACCCATGGGTCGCGGCATTGTTCTTGAAAAAGTAGGTGTTGAAAGCAAGCAGCCTAACAGCGCCATTCGGAAGTGTGTTAGAACGCAACTCATTAAGAATGGCCGATTGATCACGGCCTTCCTTCCTGGAGACGGCGCGTTGAACGTTGTTGACGAGCACGATGAAGTGCTTGTTGAAGGCATAGGCGGGTCACGTGGAAGAAGCATGGGCGACATCCCGGGTGTGCGTTGGAAGGTTATTACTGTTAACGGAGTCTCGTTAAATGAACTTGTTTACGGACGCAAGCAGAAGCCAGCTCGGTGAGCATTTTGAGCCAGAAGCAGGAAGAGAAACAGTCTAAAGAAATCAAGCTTTTCGGGAAATGGAGTTTCAAAGATGTGGGAGTGAAGGATCCAGGTCTGCAAAGATACATTTCACTGAAACCAGTCGTGGTTCCTCACAGCATGGGAAGACACGAACGCAAGCGCTTCCGCAAAGCAGGTGTCAGCATAGTAGAAAGGTTGGCGAACAACCTTATGCGCCCTGGCAAGAACTCGGGGAAGAAAGCCAAAGTCTCGAATATGGTGAAGAATGCTTTTGAAATAGTCAACTTGCGCACAGGCAAAAACCCAATTGAAGTCTTGGTCAAGGCTGTGGAAAATTCTGCCCCGTGTGAGGATACGACGCGAATCAGCTATGGTGGAATTGTCTACCACCTATCGGTTGACGTTGCTCCTCAAAGAAGAATTGACCTTGCACTACGACATATTGCTGAAGGCGCCAGGCAAGCTTCAATAAACAGTCCGCGTTCAATCGATGAATGTCTGGCAGAAGAGTTGATTATGGCTGGAAATAATGACATGAAGAGCTTGGCGGTTGCTAAACGCAATGAGATTGAAAGAGTAGCTCAAGCTTCAAGATAGAGCTTTTTTCTGGTTTTTCTATTTCAAATGGATTTCCACGATGTCTCCATCTTCAAGTCTGAATGTTGCTCCAGCTTTTTGAGGACTGAACATAAGGCGTTTGGACCATACCCTAGCGAAGTTGAAATTCTGTTTGAAGTCGCTGTGAATGCTTTTCGCCAAATCGTATATCGTGGAACCTTTTTTGAGGATGAACGGCTTCTTTGAATACTCCTTCTCATTCGGTTCTTTCGTGTAGACGCGCATTATTTGCAACGTGCTAAACAGAGTCTCACCGAGTTTTTCCAGGCCTGCTCCTGCTACTGCTGAAACCGCAATCACGGGTAATTTGTTACCTACATAAGCTCGAAGCAACTTCAGGTTTCCTTCGGCTCCGTCAACGTCAATCTTGTTTGCCGCTATTATAGTCGGCTTGTATACCATGGTTTCAAAAATTGCTTCTTCTACGTCATTCAAGGTTGCTTCACCATATATTTTCACAAAGGCATCTGTAACATTGTAGCCTTTGAGCAGTCGTTCAACTTCTCCAAAGGTGCAGTCAACAAGTCTTCCTAGCACTATTATTCGCAGGCCAACGCCCATGTATTTCCTTTCGATCTCGACCCTTGACCTCGGTTTGCTTGTCGATATTCGCGCTCTGCCCATTTCGCCGAGAATGAGGGACAACTGCTTGACGGGGTCTTGAGACAAGTCAACTACGATGATAAGACCATCAGCGTTTCGAGCTATGCCCAGAGTTTGAAGACCCCACGCTCTACCATCTGCCGACCCTTCCATAAGCGCTGGGGCTTCTATTATCTGAAATTGAAGGTCCTGATGATCCATTATCCCAGGAACAGGTTCTCTCGTCGTGTATGGGCTCGCTGAAATCTGGACCTTTGCACGTGTGACAGCCGCAAGAAGGCTGCTTTTTCCGGCTTTTGTCAAGCCGATCAGTGCCACTTGTGCTGCTCCCTCTTTTTCTAGGAAGATCTTAGGTCCGCTTTTGCCAGCCTTCTTTTTCCTTTTCTTCTCTTCCAACTCCTTGCGCAAAGCGGACATTTGCTTCTTCACTTGAGCACAAGTCTTCGCCGTTCCCTTGTGCTTCGGAACAAGACTCAGAAACTCTTCCATACGTTGAATTCTTTCTCTGGGATTCTTTGTCGCCTCAACCTCTGCCCACTTCTTCCGGGCGTCAGGAGGCAAGTTTGCCGGCATTAGGTGAACGCGTCCAACCCATAATTCAAAAAGTCAGCTTTTATATTTGTTCCGATGTTTCCTGCAGTGTGTCACAGACGCAGAATCAATATGATAAACTTAAAATAACTGAATGAACAGTTGTGTAAACGAATTCACTAAAATCTAAAGGAAATTTAGGAAAATAGGAGGAGAAGAAATGAGCAAAGTCGGAAAGCCACACCTTAACTTAGTCATCATGGGACACGTAGACCACGGAAAATCAACAACCACAGGACACTTGCTGTATGCCGCAGGAGCAGTTGACGAGCGGACAGTGAAGGGTTACGAAGAAGAAGCTAAGAAGATGGGAAAAGAATCCTTCAAATACGCATGGGTCCTCGACAACCTCAAGGAAGAAAGAGAAAGAGGCTTAACAATCGACCTCAGATTCCTCAAATTCGAGACAAAGAAATTCTACTTCACAGTCATAGACGCACCTGGCCACAGAGACTTCGTCAAAAACATGATTACGGGCGCAAGCCAAGCCGATGGTGCCATACTTTTCTGCTCGGCAAGAAGAGGCGAATTTGAAGCAGGAATCGGACCAGGCGGCCAGACCAGAGAACACGCGTTCCTAGCATTCACACTAGGCGTCCGCCAACTCGTCGTTGCAGTCAACAAAATGGACGATGTCTCAGTCAATTACAGCCAAGACCGCTACAACGAAATCAAGAACGAAGTCAGCAGAATGCTGAAAATGGTAGGCTTCAAAGTTGAAAAGATCCCCTTCGTCCCCACATCAGGCTGGACAGGGGAAAACCTTGTCAAGAGAAGCGACAAAATGCCATGGTACACGGGACCAGTACTCATCGAAGCCTTGGACACTTTTGAAGTGCCATCAAAGCCAACAAACAAGCCATTGCGAGTACCAATCCAAGACGTCTACAGCATCACAGGAGTAGGCACGGTTCCGGTCGGCAGAGTTGAAACCGGAATAATCAAAGAAAACGACATAGTAATCTTCATGCCCTCAAACAAGCAAGGCGAAGTCAAATCACTGGAAATGCACCACGAAAGAATCCCCAAGGCTGAACCTGGCGACAACATAGGCTTCAACATCAGAGGCGTCGCCAAAACAGACATACGCCGTGGAGACGTAGCCGGACACGTAACCAACCCGCCGACAGTCGCCAAAGAGTTCATCGGACAAATAATTGTGATCTACCACCCAACTGCCGTCGCAGCCGGTTACACGCCAGTACTTCACTATCACACAGGACAAATCGCCTGCAAACTCACAGAACTGATAAGAAAGATTGACCCACGTTCCGGACAGGTAGTCGAGGAAAAACCCACGTTCTTGAAAACAGGAGACGCAGCCATAGTAAGAATGGAGCCGCTTCATCCGATAGCAGTCGAAACTTTCTCTGAATTTGAAGAACTAGGACGCTTCGCAGTCAGAGACATGGGCACAACCGTGGCAGCAGGCATAATAAAGGAAATCACCAAGAAAGGACCATAGCATCCTTTTTCCATCCTTTTTATAGTTCCACATATTTGTCTTTACCTTTTTCCGTTTCACAGAATCAGTCTACAACATGAAGAGCAGACAATCAAGCAGAATCCACGTCGCGCTTAGGGTATTGCCACTATAACATATTGAAAGGATCCCGCATCTCTTTTCTGGTCTATCTTGAAGCCTGCCCCCTCGATCAGCTTTGCTGCTTTCCCTTCACTGAACCTAATCTGCAAAGGTGGACCAAGGTTCATCGGCTCCTTTTTCCAATCTAAGTCAACAAGGCGGCCCGTCGGCTTGAGCATTCTTTTGGCGTTTGCAAGTACTTTCCTTGGAATTTTGAAGTCGTGGAGCACAATGCTAAAGAAAACGATGTCTGCACATCCTTCGCAGAGAACAATGCCTTCGGCGGCGCCGGTCTTTGCTTCTATGTTCTCCAGATTCTCTCTTGCTGCTTTCCTCTTCAGCGAAGTAATGGCTTCCTCATCAAAATCTAACGCGTAGACTTTGCCTTCCTTACCCACGATTCTTGCTGCGGGGATGGCGAAAAAACCGTCGCCGCAACCGACATCGACAAACGTGAAACCCTTGTGCAAGCCAATATTCGCGAGAGTAGCTTCAGGGTTTTGCCACTTGCGCCTTTCTGTTTCACCGCCGTAGAATCTGTGATGGTGCAAACCCAACATCTCTCGAAAAAGATTATGCGTTCTGCACATAACTATGTTTTCGTTCAGAATGATTATCAAGCTGGAAAAACGGTGCAACGACGCGTTCATGGGCTAAGAATTAATAAACATTTGAGTGCAGTTGAATAGTGAAATAGTGAGGAAGGAAAATGGGAAACAGGCTCAGAGTAGGCGACAAGGCGAAAGGCTTCAGTCCGCAGGATCAGCACGAGAAATTGTTTAAATTGGCAAAGTTCAGAGGCAAGAGGGTGCTTCTTTCGTTCCATCCGTTGGCTTGGACTTCTGTATGTGCCGAACAGATGAAATCTCTGGAGAAGAACAAGAGCGCTTTTGATTCTTTGAATACTTTTGCGGTCGGCATGAGTATAGATACTGTGCCATCGAAGAAGGCTTGGGCTGAGAGTTTGGGCATCGAGAACACACGTCTTCTGTCAGACTTCTGGCCGCACGGCAAGGTGGCAAAGGCATACGGCATATTTCGGAAGGACGATGGTTTTTCTGAACGGGCTAACGTGATTATCGACGAGAAGGGCACGGTGGCTTTCTTCAAGGTCTATCGTTTGGGAGAGCTGCCGAACACAAAGGAAATTCTTGACGCCCTGGTGAAGATGCCCAAGCTTAAGTGACGACGCAGCTAGGGAGATCAACTGTTCGTCCACCTTTTTCTGTTCTAGATGTCGCTACTGTGACTGTATGTCGCACTTGTGCATGTTGCGCCCTTGCAAAGGACATAAATATTGAAACTGCGAATCTCGTGTTAAGGTGTTTGTGGAATTATGGTTGACAAAAAATCTTTGAGTCTTCTGAAGGAAATGCTTGAATCGTTTGGGCCGGCAGGCTTTGAGGTTGAAACAGCAGCAATCGTTAAAAAAGCCGTCAAAGCTTACGCTGATGAGGTAACAACAGACAAGCTTGGCTCGGTGATCTTTACGCATAAGGGAACCGCCGAGCAGCCTCGGGTTCTGCTTGCAGGGCACATTGACGAGGTTGGCTTCGTAATCTCTGGCATCGATGATAAAACTGGTTTCCTTACGTTCAATCCTTTGGGCGGATGGTGGGATCAAGTGCTTCTTTCTCAACGTGTAGTCGTAAGAACGGAGAAGGGAGACGTTCCAGGAGTCATTGCAGCCAAGCCGCCGCATTTGTTGCCGCTTGACGAGATGAAGAAGGTCGTTGAGAAGAAGAGCATGTTCATTGACATCGGTGCAACGAGCAAGAAGGAGGCTGAAGACATGGGCGTCAAGATAGGCGATCCGGTCGTGCCCTTCTCAGGGTTCTCGACTATTCGTAATGGGAAGCTTGGAATGGGGAAGGCGTTTGATGATCGGATTGGAGCTTTCATTGCTATGGAAGTTGTGCGTAGGCTTGCTGACGAGAACGTTAAGCATCCGAACACCGTGTATGGTGCGGCCACGGTGCAGGAAGAGGTTGGCGCGAGAGGTGCAGCAACTGTTGCACATGTGGTCGATCCGGACGTGGCGATCGTGTTGGAAGTTGACATTGCAGGCGATGTCCCCGGGGTGCAGTCGCAAGAGGCACCTTCTAAAATGGGGAAGGGTCCGTCAATATTGACTTTTGACAGTTCCATGATTCCTAACCAGGCGTTGAAACGGTTTGTCATTGAGACGGCAAGGAAATCGAAGATTCCCTATCAGCTTTCGCTGGTGGCGATGGGAGGAACCGATGCGATGAGAATCCATATGAGCAGAGCGGGATGTCCAAGCATTGTCATAAGCGTGCCAACGCGGCACATCCATTCTCACGTTGGCATCTTGAGCTTTGAAGACGTGGAAAACGCGGTTAAACTGACTTTGGAATTGATAAAACGGTTCGACAAGAAAACCGTCAATGGCTTCACAGCTTTCTAAACGCGAGACCATTTTCTTTTTCTTTGTGCCCAATAGAACAGGAGATAGCTTTGAGATCGAACATTCAGACTCAACGCGTGCCTGTAGACCTGCTGCATGTAGTTCTTGAGTGTTACCAAGCTAGAAACATTCTACTCCCTCTTCCTAGTATGTGTCGTGGTATGCTGCAACTAAAAGTATATTGACGGGCGTTTTTGGTTTATTAACACCTATTTTCGCTTGCGGAAGATCTTATCTCCTAGATCATTTTGAGGGTAGTGAGAGAACTCAGATGGGTGAAGAACCTAGAGGGACATCCACAACTCTTGAGCGAGGAATAGTAATACTCAAAGCTGTCAGACTTGTTGGATGTCGGTCCTTGCAACCAAGAACCGGGGAATCTGCAATCAAGATGAGCCTTGAAGAATTGTTGATGCGATCTCTTGATACACGATCAAAATTCAAGGCAACTGGTAGAAGACGACTTGAAAACGATGGAAAACGCAGAAGAGAAATTCAAGAGAATGGAAGAACGCATCAAAGGAAAACGCCAAGGATCGAGTACATAGCGCGCGCCTGTGAAAAGCGTGCGTCATCTTGTATGTCCAAAGCAACGGCATAACGCTATTGCATCATAGACGTCCACGATGCCATAACCGTTGATGTCAGCATCTTCACTCCAATTCCAGTTCTCAGGACGAGCGCCAAAGGATCTTGCAAGGACAAGCGCATCGTACAAGTCCACAACGCCGTTTCCATTCAAATCCGCGCTCATTATATTCGCGAAGACCCCACTAAACACGTTATGCAACAGGATACCATTAGGTCGAGCAAACGCTTGGCACGCGTGCAAGTCCAATTGACATTTTCCCACGTCAACCACTCTGAACGTGACAACAGCCACCGTGTAGTTTCCCAGCAACGGCCCACAAGTGTCCGCGTCTTTCAAATTCAAAAACCCGCAAGCAAAAAAATGGTATTCCCCTCGTGTTATTTATGTAGACCTCCTCAGTAATGTTGTTCCATTTCTCCTGAGGCATCACCTCATGAAATATTACCTCAGTCATGTTCACGCCGTAGAGAAGCGCTGGATTCCAGTACAACTTCAACTCAACGCCCACAAGACCTTGAACATTATCCACTTTCACCGAGACATTGAAGAATTCAGGAGGATCGACGACAGTAGGTGGGTCAACGTAAACCCTACTAGGCTCGGCAGTCACCGATCGCACAGGAACGAAGATCAGGAGCATAGACGAAATCAACATCAAAGCTAAGGGCAAAGCCCTCTTTCGGCTCATCTAACCCCTTCCCCGTTCAAATATACTAGTGACTTGTCGGTTACTAATAGTTTTCCAGCATCCTAAGCGCGGGTTCAAGTTCTCACTCGAAAACGCGTGACCTGCATTAGAATGCAGTCATTGCGCGCATTGTAATTTGGTAGGATAGCATGATGTTAGAATGTTGCTCTAAGTTTTTTCTGCCTACCAGAACGTAATGAAACAAAATTGTGTCATGGTAGCAATAGCTTGATTTTCAGAGGCTCTCAGAAAGCTCGCGCGCGAGAATGAGATCTCGTTGCTCACAACTGAAAACAAAAGTGCTATAGCTCAGCGCAAAAGAGACCATGGAAAACTCGAAAAAATGAAGGTCACAGAAGAGAAGCTAGAGCGAGCACAGTCCGAGATTGAATTCTTGAATGCACAGCTCAAACCAGTCGAGAACCTACTTGAGCAGAAGACCGCTCTCGAGAACGACAATCAGTTCAAGAAAGGAAAAATAGAAGAACTGGAGGCATTAGTCGAAGCCCAATCCCATGACACACTCATACAGGAAAACAGGGAAATTCTCGCTGAACTTGAAGAGGCTAAGCAGTACATCAAGGTTCAAGAAAGCAAATACACCGAGCAAACTGAACAATTAAAAGGAGACATCGAGAAACTAGAGGCATTAGTCAAAAACCAGAAAGACCAAAAGACTGATATTCTCTTCACGATGGAGAAAACGCTCAGAGATTTCAAACAATTCTTACCTGAAACCTCTTCTTCATGCGAGCAGTGTGTAAGTGGGTTTAACTGGAAAGAGTACAGGCAAAGCGCGTTGAAAGTAATTCAGAACTTAGAAGGCTATCTCCAAACTAAAGCTCGTTGAAAGAATGAAGACCATTCAGACGGCCTTGAATGAGCAGGAATACAAGCATTTCATACGGAAAGTGACGGCCAAAGGCATGAGTCCCTACGCTTATCTGAAGAGTCTTGTTTTGAAAGACCTGTCGAATGTATAGGCATACCTCTACTCTGCTTTTAGGCAAAGATTGCAAGTTTGGTACAGTAGAGGTCTATGAAATGCCATGGGTAAAAATATCTTCAGAAGCACACAAGGCCATGAAACAGTATCTGGTTGACATCGAAGGCATGAGTCTAGGCGAACTCGCAGAAGATGCTTTCAGTTTTGCAATGGAGAAGTTGGAAGACTTCGAGAAATTTGTAGATCTAGAGGAAACTGAAGAAGACGGCGAAAACAAGGAAGAACAGGAAGAAGAAATCGAGAGTGAAGAAGACTAACTAGGGAGGTGACTTCTACGGACATTGAAGAACTCAGAGACCTGAGAGAAGAGATCGATGAGAAAGAAGAGGAACTCGACCTTTTGCAGGCTCACTTAGAAGAGAGTGAAGACGAGGACGAAATAGAAGACTTGGAAGAACAAATCGCCTTTCTCGAAGACGAGCTTGATGAACTTAGTCAGAAACTAGCTGATGGAATACAGGCCAAGGCCGAGGAACTGCGCGAGCGTTCCGCGAGCTACAGCAAAATCCCCGCGTACAGAATAAGCGGGCGGTTTGAGAATACATCAAAACACGCCGTCTAATCGGAAAAGCATATCTAGTTCAATGGGTATCTTGAGTCTGCGAGGCGATGAGGCTCGCCTTTAACCGCCCTTGCTGTGCGTTGCAGGGGCTGATAGCTTCTACACATTCAAAGTGAATGAGTGGATGTCAGGTTGTCTGAAGAAGGGCCTTTCGCTTCAAAGAGCACAGTCAGTATCAGTCTAAGGAAGCAACAGACTACAGATTCGCCTTTGAGCAAACGAATCGTGGCATACGTTGTGAACCGACAGAATGATGATGGAGGATACGCTTTTGCTCAAGGTCTCGACTCCAATGCACAGGACACCTATTACGGATTAGCAGTTTTGAACATTTTGGGTTCGCCTTTTCCCCACCTAGATCGTACAATTGAATGGCTACGAGATTTTGACCTCTGCAGCATCTATTCCTATTATTACATCGGCAAAGCGCTCACGTTATGCAACAAACACGTCGGCAGCCAATTCAGAGACTATGTTGAGACCGCGGTCAGTTCAGGAAGACACTTCGGCAACGTTGATGTTTACGTTGAGGTCTCCTCAGAGTTTGAGTCAAGTCTCATGTTCCTAGAACTTGCCTCAATTTTGAAGATCAGCCCAGACGGTGAAGAAGCCAGAAGATGGTTGCTGAGATACAGAAACAAAGATGGAGGGTTTGGCGCCCGCGGATATTCAAACATCAACTCAACCCACCATGCCATCGCCTGTCTTAGCTTGTTGAACACAACTCGAAGGGATCTCAATGATACCGTGGGGTTTGT